>VSSQ01000340.1_pt1 | contig 38685 bp, 34 predicted proteins | sample 4763081 | NCBI WGS metagenome assembly VSSQ01 (sample SAMN12137344, study PRJNA551015) | bioreactor metagenome | isolation source: SDC9 anaerobic chlorinated ethene degrading culture | place: USA: Knoxville, Tennesee | collected 2015-01-01
GGGCTGGCGTTTTTTATGAAGGGAAAGATCGCGAAAAGAAAAAGAACGGAAAAAAACCTCACTGAAAGGACGGAATACTGGGAACAGCTCTTCCAGAGATCTCCCGAGGGGATCATCGTATATAACGCTGCAGGAATTGTTCTGGAGACAAACCTTGTCTTCCGTTCCACCTTCGCCCTTACCGAAGAAAATATCACAGAAGCGGACATTGCCGGTCTTCTTCCCTGGGAGAAGGGAACCCTCCGCCCTGAAGATTTCTTTCCCGAGGGCAGGGGACAAATCAGGGAGGTAGAAATACCTGACAGAGACGGGATTCTCATTCCCGCAACCCATCTTCCTTTCCCCCTTGTTTCGGGCACGGAAAAGATCTATTGCTCCCTCGTCCAGGATATCAGCCAGAGAAAAAAAATCGAGGAGCAACTCGAAAAAAAGGGACATTTCCATGAAATCCTCTCCGTCATAACCTCCCGCTTTATACTCTCTCCGAGTTACCGGGACGCCATGAAATCTTCCCTCGAGGATATCCTTGCCCTGTCGAAAGCAAAAACGGCGGCAATTTACAGGCTCTCGGGAAGGAAAGGCATGCTGGCTCTGGAAACGGAGGCCAGATCCGCACCGGAACAGCCTTCTCTGGCGGGGCTTTTTTCCTCGCAGCAGGAAGAAGACTTTCTCTGGAAATCCCTTCTTTTCCGGGATGGAACCTTCAGGCCCGCCACCCTCCGCCCGGCGGAGCTTTCCCAGGGCGAGAGAAAGGAATGGCTTCCCCTCACCCAGCGCGGTATTGCCACAGTCTCAGTTCTTCCCCTCTTTCTTCGGGACTCTTTCCAGGGGTTCCTGGCCCTCGCCGACCCCTCCGAGGAATGGATATCCCATTCTCAGGAACCTGTGTTCGACATACTCCGCAACTCCCTGGCCGCAGCAATGGAACGCCACCAGGACGAGCTCTCCCTGGAAAAGCACCACCACGCTATCAACGAACGCTTCACAGGGGTCATCCTGGCCCTCTGCCAGGTCAGTGAACTTCGGGACGTGTCAACGTCCGGACATCAGAAGAACGTCTCGACCCTCGCGGAAGGACTGGCCCGAAGGCTCGGGCTTCCAGAGGATACCGTACTGGGTGTCAGGTACGCCGGCCTCGTGCACGACATAGGGAAACTTTATATTCCGGCGGAGATTCTGTCCAAGCCCTCGAAACTCACACCAGCCGAATACGGTCTGGTAAAAAAGCATCCGGAATACGGGAAGGATATCCTTTCACCCCTGGATTTCCCATGGCCCCTTGCGGAAATCATTCTCCAGCATCATGAAAGGATCGACGGCACAGGATATCCCGGAGGATTGAAAAAGGAAGAAATTCGCGTCGAAGCCAGAATACTGTCCGTGGCGGATGCCTTCGACGCCATGATATCCGAGCGGCCCTACCGGAAGCAGCGCTCCCCCGCCCAGGCCCTGGAAGAAATAAGAAGCCTGTCGGGAAGAGCTTATGACCCTGAAATAGTGGAAGTTCTGGAGAAACACTGCAGAGACAACACGTTATAATCCGGTGCAAAGAGGGCGTACCCTGTGCACGCCCTCTTTCCGTCTAACGGGCCGAGGAAAAGCTCATGGAAGGTTCTTTCACCGCCATGTACCGTGCAAGTTCAAGAAGCCGGCTGGCATAACCGTATTCATTGTCGTACCAGATCATTATCTTTGCCACCCTTCCCATCAGCATCTTCGTTGAAAGGGAATCCACAATGCCCGAATGGGAGTTTCCCACGATATCCGAGGATACCAGCTCTTCCGTACTGAACTCGAGAATGCCTTTCAGCCTTTCTTCGGCGGATCTCCGAAGCACCTCGTTGACTTCTCCGGCGTTCGCGTCCTTTTGAAGATGGACGACCAGATCGCTGAGGGAGCCGTCAGCTACCGGAACCCGGACCGCCGACATTGCCATTTTCCCCTTGAGATCTGGAAAAAGAGGGATGAGCGCCTTCGCGGCCCCCGTGGACGCGGGAATCATGGAAAGCCCAGCCGCCCTGTTCTTTCTGCATCCCCCTTTGGGAACATCAACCAGTTTTTGGGATGATGTGTAGGCATGAATGGTTGTTCCCATAAGGTAATCGATGCCGAAGGCATCGTTCAGCACTTTTATTGCGGGAGCAATGGAATTGGTGGTACAGGAAGCATTGGACACCACCCGGTGCCTTTCCGGATCGTACTGGTCTTCGTTGACGCCGAGAACCACGCAGAGATCGGCTGTCTCGGACGGAGCGCTGATGATGACCCGTTCAGCCCCCGCGTCTATGTGGGCGAGGGCTTTTTCTTTCTGCGTGAAATGTCCTGTGCATTCCAGGACTATGTCGACTTCCAGTTCTTTCCAGGGGAGTTTGGAGGGGTCTCGTTCTCCGAAGAGGGGAATTTGTTTTCCGTCGAGTATCAGGGAGTTTTCGCCTGCTTCTACTGAAAACCGGGCTTTTCCGTGGACTGAATCGTACTTGATGAAATATGCCATTTCTTGAGGAGACGATGGTTTGTTGAGAGCTACTATCTCCACATCTTCCGGCCGGACCTCCATGCAGCGACGAAGAACCAGCCGGCCGATCCTCCCGAGTCCGTTGATGGCCACCCGTTTCATTCATTCCACCTCCATAAAGGATAACATCATGCAAGTATCTTATCACAGAAAGAGAGCATTTATGTGCTGTTTTCTAGTATTTTTTCATTATGTTGTTTTTTTATGACAAAAATAAAGCAAAAGGGAGTTTCAAAGCGTAACAGCCTGATAGGTAAAGAAAAGAGCTGTCTATTCTTCCTTAAACAGGATTTTCAACAGGTTTGTGGAAAATTTCCCGAAAAAAAACGGTGTTTCCCCGCACAGAGGAAACACCGTTTCAAGCCGACCGTTTCTGTTTTCGAAAAAAGCTGTTTTAAGAGTTTACTCCCGGCTTGCCATGTACATGGCAAGCTCGAGCATTCTGTTGGAGTATCCGTATTCGTTGTCGTACCAGATCATTACCTTCGCGATATGCCCCATGATGACCTTTGTGGAGGGGGCATCCACAATTCCCGAATGGGAGTTGCCGATGATGTCGGCGGAGACGATTTCATCCTCGCAGAATTCCACGATCCCCTTCAGGCTTCCCTCGGCCGCCGCTTTCAACGCGGCGTTAACCGACGCTACGGAGACCTCTTTCTTCAGGTGAACCACGATATCGGTGAGGGAACCGTCAGCAACCGGGACACGGACGGAAATCATGTCCATCCTGCCCTTCAGCTCAGGAAAGAGTGGAACCATGGCCTTGGCGGCCCCGGTAGTGGCCGGAACAAGAGAGACGGCCGCGGCCCGGCCTTTCCTTCCGCCTCCCTTTGGAACGTCCACGAGCACCTGGGTTGACGTGTAGGCGTGAATGGTGGTTCCCATGAGGGATTCGATGCCGAAGGCTTCGTGAAGCACTTTCGTCACCGGTGCCAGGGAGTTCGTTGTGCAGGAGGCATTCGAAACCACCGAATGCTTCGAGGGATCATAGAGCTTTTCGTTAACGCCGAGAACGATGGTCAAATCCGAATCCTCCGCCGGAGCGCTGATGATGACCCGTTTCGCTCCTGCGGCAAGATGGGCTGCCGCCTTTTCCCGCTTCGTAAAGAAACCTGTGCATTCGAGAACGATATCCACTCCCAGTTCTTTCCAGGGAAGCTTCGAGGGATCCTTTTCGCTGAAAAGAGGAACCGATTTTCCGTCCAGCACGAGAACTCCGTCTCCTGCTTCCACTGAAAAGCCGGCCCTGCGGTGGACTGAATCATACTTGATGAGGTAAGCCATCTCAGAAGGAGGGGTGAGATCGTTCAGCGCGACGATTTCAAAATCCTCCGGTTTTGCCTCCATATAGCAGCGAAGGACGAGACGTCCTATTCTACCAAGTCCGTTAATCGCTATTTTTTTCATTGCAGCACCTCCGTAATGGATTGATCCTATTTGAACTTAGAGAAGGATTTTATCACAAAGAGAAAATTCAGTCAGCAAGTCCGTCATCCGGCACAGAAGAATTCCGCCGACGCCCGGAAATCCACCAGACCCCTGCTGCGGCCGTGACCGGGATGGTCAGAAGCAGCCCCACGGTCCCCGCCACGCTCCTCAGGACTTCCTGGGCTATGTGAGGGTCGTTGAGGAGCCCGATGAAATCGGCTCCCTCGGTGGCTATAAGCACCACAAAGGGCAGGGAGCTCCCGAGATAAGCGAGAATAAGCGTATTGATCATGCTGCCCAGCACGTCTCTTCCCACGCTTATCCCGGCTTTCCACAGCCTTCTTCGGGGAATGGAGGGATCGTACTCGTACAATTCACCCATGGAGGAAGTAACCGACACTGCCACGTCGAGCACGGCGCCGATGGAGCCCACCATGACCGCCGCAAGGAGGAGCCCCCGGAGGGAGAGGTCCGGAGAGGTGGACGCGAGGAGGGCGGCGCTGTCGCTTTCAAGTCCTGTGAGCTGCCACAGGGAGACCATGACCCATCCGGTAAGGGAAGCACCGGCGGCACCCCCCACAGCCCCAAAAACAGGAATGGGGCGAAGCTCCCGTTTCCTGACGACGAAAAAGCAGGTTGCCACGGAAACAGCGGCGACAGCAAGAATCGCGAATGGAACAGGCGGATGTCCCAAGGCTATCCGGGGCACAAACCACCCTATGAGGAACAGGAGCGACAGGAAAAGCCCCACCAGGGCCTTGAAGCCCGATCTTCCCGCAATGATGACGAGAATGCCGCAGGCAAAGGTTATGAAGCCCACCACGGCAGGAACACGGTACCGGTCGCTTACGGAGAACTGAACCGTTCCGTCTTCAAACATGTCGGCAAGGAGAAGGTATTCTTTGCCGGGAAGGAGAGTGAGCCTGCTGTCGGCAAGCTGCATAATTTCCACATCTTCCCTCGAACCGGTCCTGGGACCGCTCCGGTACAGGATGCGAAGCTTCACGAACTCGCTTTCCCACTCGCCTCCTTCCCCGGATGCAGGATCGGCCCGTTTCCCCAGCAGGTCTTCTATCACTATCACCGAGGAATCTTTCGCATCCCATCGCGAGAGGACATACCAATCCGTTCCGGCGACTACTCCCCAGACGAGCAGAAACAGCAGAAGCGCCGATAAGGCGAGGTAAGAAACTATTTTTTTCATTCTTTTTTTCCCTTTCTTCAGGTCCGTTTTCCTCCGAAGAGGCCTGCTGTCTGCATTGATCCCCATCCCGGAACGGCAGAGCAGGAAACGTTCCCCGTCGTCCGGGATTGTGGTCTCTCTCCCTTCTCCGCAGGGGGAATAACCTTCCCGGACCTCCGCACGACCTGCGTACATGAGGAAACGGGGCTGATTACCAGTCCTTACGGTGCAAAAATTCCTCCAGGCCCAGGGAAGCAATTTTTTCCGGAAGAGGAATTCCCTCTTCCGTCCACCCCCGTTCGACGTAATATTCACGGAGCTGGCTTTCAAGGTCGGGGAGGGTGTCCGCCGATCCCCCCGATCCGCGGGGCTCCCGAAGAATTCTTTCGGGGAGGGCGTCATCCCTGCCGGTAAGACCGCAGGCCAGATTGAACAGCTTCTTGAGGTTGAAAATCCTCTCGCCCGCCTCCATGAGCTCTCCGCAGGCCATATCCCACCCCGTGACGCCGTTGATCCAGACAAGGAGATCTTCCAGTCTCGTGGCGGCGAAGGGGAATTTGCACATCTTCAGGGAATCCAGCACTCCCATGAGGTTCTGGAACCCCACGTTGACTTTTCCCTTTCCCTCGTCCACCGTCCTGTCGAGGACTGCATCAACACCAAGTTCGGGGTAGGTCATGCTCCGCTCGAAGGAATAGGAAAATCCCGAAAGGTGGCAGGCTCCCCGGTTCGACGTAGCGTAGCCCGCCGCGAGACTCTTGTAGCACCGGGGGTCATGGGCGGGGAAATCCATGCCCTTTGAGTGGATGGCGTATTTTTCCGCCCCTTTGCCGATTTTTTCAGCAGCTTTTCTTGTTCCTTCGGCAAGGACCACTCCGAATCCCCTTTTTTCCGATATGTCAGTCAGAAGTCTCACCATGGCCTCTCCGTCGCCCCACTGCAGAGGGTACCCGACCGTTCTTTCGTCGATGATCCCCCGCTCGTACAGCTCCATGGAGAATGCGACCGCCGAACCTCCGGAAATAGTGTCGATTCCCATGCGGTTGCAGAGGTCGTTGCCCCGCCCGATGGCCTTCAGGTCGTTGATGAGGCAGTTGCTCCCAAGCATTCCGATGGTTTCGTATTCCGGCCCCGCGCCGGAAATACCGTCAAAGGCCACTTCACGGCCGCACTTTATCGGACAGGCCATGCAGCCCCAGTTTCCCGTGAGGATAGTATCGGCCATGGCCTCGCCCGTTATGCTCTTCACTTCCTCCGGCCAGCTTCCCATGCTCCAGTTCTTCAGAGGAAGGTCGCCGTTCTGTTCCGCCAGGGCAACGCCTCCCGCCGTTCCGAATCGGGTCATGGCAGGGAGTTTTTCCATGTAAAATTTCGCTTTCTCCGCTGATTTTTCCCGAACCTTTTTCTCGTCCGCCATGACGGTCTTTTCTTTCCCCCTGGCCACAACGGCCTTGAGGTTCTTGGATCCCATGACGGCACCCAGTCCTCCTCTGCCGGCAGCCCTGGCGTTCCGCCCGTCGTGCATGATGTTCGCCAGAAGCACCATCCGCTCCCCCGCCGGACCGATGCAGGCCACGCCGGCGGGTTTTCCCTCGGCGGAAAAAAGAGCTTCTTCCGTCTCGAAGGTATCCTTTCCCCAGAGGGAGGTCCCGTCCCGGATCTCCACCCTGCCGTCGATAACCGCTGCGTAGACCGGAGAGGAAGATCTTCCGAGAAACACAAGACCGTCATATCCCGCCCTTTTCAGGTGGAAGCCGAAGGTTCCTCCGCAGTCGGACTCTCCGAAGGCACCCGTCAGGGGAGATTTGCTTATCACCTGGTGCCGCCCCGAGGTGGGAATTCCCGTTCCCTGGAAGGGGCCGTTCATGAAAATGAGGGGGTTGTCGGGCGAAAGCGGATCCGCCGCAGGGGAGCCATAGCGAAAAAGAAGGTACGTGCCGAGACCGGATCCGCCGATGTATTTCCGGACCACATCGCCCGGAAGAAGAAGGTCTTCAGAAGTTCCGGAAGCCAGGTGCACAAGAGCTACTTTCATTTCCATAGTGAAATCATTCCTTTCATGAGCCTGAGGTTCATTTTCTAGAGAAGAATCGTGCCTGCCGTCCCTGCGGCAACAAGAAGCAGCTGGGGATATTTTCTGAAGGGAGAAAACCGCGAAATCCCGAAGAAGACAAGAGTGAAAAGCCACAGTCTCCAGTCTTTCGTCAGGGGGCGGACCACCATCCAGAACGCGCCGAAAAGCATGGCGGCCACCACGGGACGAAGGGCCCGCTGCACTCTTTCCGCCCACGTTTTCGTCCGGCCTGATGCCCTGGAAAGAAGCCACGCTGCGGCGGAAACAAGAGCAAGAGGTGCGGCCACCACGGCAATCGTTGCCGTCAGCGAACCGGCGAAGCCGGCAAGCCTGTAGCCTACGTAGGTCGCAGCGTTGACCGCTACAGGTCCCGGGGTCATCTGTGCAAGAGAGACCACCTCGGCAAACTCCCTCTCAGTAAGCCACGCATGGGATACGACGAGTTCGTGGTGGATGAAGGGAATCGTCGCCAGCCCCCCGCCGAAGGCGCCGAGGCCGATGCGGATGAAGGTGAAAAAGAGAACGGAAAGGACACTCATCCCTTTTTCCCCTCCCCGAGGGCAAGACGAAGAGCCGCTCCCGCACCGAGGGCAATGAAAGGATGGAGTCCGAAACCAAGGAGAACAGCCGAAACAAAGGAAAAGACAGCCATATCCTTCCATCCGCCCGCAAAGGAAATTTTCGTCATGTCATAGACCACTCCCCCGATGATTACCGCCACTGCACAGGTCGCCCCGAGAAAAAAAGCGCGGACAGACGGAGCATTCAGAAAGAGAAGAAGAATCCTTGCCAGAAAAAGAATTACGAGAAAGGGCGGAAGTACTGTGCCTACCACCGCAACAACGGCTCCGGCCTTTCCTGCCAGCTTTCTGCCTGCCAGAAGAGCCAGATTGACAGCAATGGGACCCGGGAAAGCGGTGGCAAAAATCATCATGTCCATGATCTCGCCGTGAGCGAAACGGTCCGTTTCCCTGAGCTCTCTCTCCAGAAGCCCCATCATCACGATTCCCCCGCCGAAAGTGAAGGCTCCCAGGCGGAGGAAGAGCAGAAAAACTTGTGTGAGCGACATCAGCCCATCCCGGTCTCCCCGGAACACTCCCCTCGAATTTCCATGACCCGGCCGGCCTGCGGTCTCATGAAGAAAACGCGGCGAGGATGGAGATGAACTGCTCCTGGATCAGGCCGTTGTATTTTCCCCTGCGGTACTCCAGGGTCATGGTACTCCTTTCTCCCTGGTCGGCATCCCGCATCTCGTCCTTCAAACCGTCAGGAAGCTCCACGTATTTTCCCCGGAGATTCATGTCTTCGTCAAAGAAGAGCAGGGTGGGTATCCTGGCGGCGCCAGTGAAAGCCTCAAGTTCCTTCACCCAGGGATCCCGTTCGAATACCGCCAGCCGGATGAGCGGGTTGAGATCCGCCGTCCTTTTCACGAAGGGCATGGCGACCACCGTATCCGGGCAGTAGATTTCAGCAAAGGCCGCAAGATTGACGGGTTGCTTCACACGCTTCACGGCCTCTTCGAACTCCGGGGAGAAAACGGTTCTTTCGCATGCCCTTTTCTGCCGGTCCCGCTCTTCCTCGTATCCCTTGCGGAAATACTCTTCCAGAGAATAACCTTTTGAAAAATCGATCATTGTGATTTTCACCCCCGAATGCTGGCTGAACGTTTTCTTTATTATCTCATAGAAGAAAAAAACCCTGCCGTGCTATCTGCTACAATTGGGAAAAAAGCGGAGGTGGAATTCCATGTCCCCCTGTAGCAAGTGCGGCGCTGACGGTCCCTTTCTTTCCCTTTCCACGTGGAGCCTGTGTCCCGTGTGCAGGGAAGAGGCCCTTTCGGACATACTGGAGTCCATCCGGACCCTTGACTGCAGGTTCGCCTCGCTGAAATCCCCTCCGGACGGGAAAGCCTGGGCAGACTTCACGGGAAACATGATCCGACTTCTAGACCACCTCGCCGCCATTCTCCCTGAAAATCTGGTACCGGAAAACGAGCAGCCCGAAGACCCCGGACCTTTCGCCATGGAGGAAATCCGCATTCTCCTCGGCTCAAGCGACCTTGACGAACCCCGCCTCCGTTCCGCCGCATCCATGCTCGACGGGATTCTTCCCTTTGTTGAGAACCGCAGCCCCGAAAACTTCGCTGCGTTTCTCAGGCTCCGCTCAAAAGTCTTTTCCGCCCTCGCAAAAAGCGACCGGGACAGGGCTATGTCCCTTCTTGAAAAAAAGCATCCGTCTCCGGGGGATCAGTCCCAGCTGACCCTCATCTGACGGCCCGGGCTGCCGAGGTCACTCCACATCTTCCCGCTCCCCCTTGCCGGATGCCCCTCCGTGAAGATTACCCCGAAACCAGGAGAAGAAAACCCCGAGGAAACACAACAGCGAGGAAATGGAAAAACTGATCCTCACCACGACGAGAAAGGTGCCGTACCGTTCGGGAGTGATCTGCCCGCTCCCGAGCAGGGCGGCGAAGACCACGGTGATCACCGCCATGCTGGTCATCTGCCCCAGTACCCTCATGGTGCCTACCGAGCCGGAAGCGGCACCGTAAAACTTCGATGGAACGGACCCCATGATGGCATTGGTGTTCGGCGAGGAGAAGAAGGCGAAACCGAGGCCCAGCAGAACGAGGGCCGAAAAAATGAAAGCCATGGGCGTTTCCCTGCCGAGAAAGGCAAAAACGGTCAGCCCGAGGGCAGTGGAGAGCATCCCCCCCGATGCGAGCAGTCCCGGTTCTATCCTGTCCGACAGTTTTCCGGTGTAGGGGGAGAGAAAAGCCTGCAACAGAGGCTGGGTTACCATGACCACCCCCGCCTCCGACGGGGACATACCCTTGATGTACTGAAGATACAGACTCAGGAGGAACGCCACGGAATAGGTCGCTGCATAGTTGATCAATGCCGCCACGTTGGAAAAGGCGAAGACCCGGTTCCCGGAAAAAAGGCGGATCTCAAACAGGGGATCTTCAGACCGGAGCATCCTCACGATAAAGACTGCGAACAGCCCCCCTCCGGCGGCCAAAAGGAATACTCCCCCGGCCGAGGGCAGAATGGAAGCGCCGTACATGACGGCCACGAGAGATGCTCCATAGACGAAACAACCCGGAAGGTCGAGCCGTTTGCTGCTCCCCTCCCGCCATTCAAAGGGAACCCGTGTTTTCAGCAGGATAATCGAGACTGCCCCGAGAAGGGCGTTCACGAAAAAAATGGAAGCCCATCCGAAGGCCGCGATGAGAAGTCCTCCGAAGAAGGGCCCCGCAGAAGACCCGAGATAAATTGACGCAACATTGACGCCGAGGGCTTTCCCCCGCTCCGCCGCCGGGAAGACGGAGGTCAGGATGGCCATTCCCATGGTCAGCATCAGTGAACCTCCCGCTCCCTGCACCGACCGGAGCAGTATGAAGAACGGCATTGTGGGGGCCAGGGGACAGAGAATCGTTGAAAGGATAAATATCCACGTTCCGAGGACAAGGATGCGCTTCCTTCCCCAGATGTCCCCCATTTTTCCTGCCGGAACAAGGAAAACCGCCGATGAAAGCAGGTATGATGTGGCCACCCAGCTCAGCCAAACTGCGCTCGCACCGTAGGCCTGCTGTATGGAGGGCAGGGCGATGTTCACCGACGAGAGCATGAAGGGCGGCAGAAAGGCAGTGAGAGCCGCAACCGCCAGGACGGCATTCTTCGAGATGTCGGGAGACTGGATTCCGGAACGGACCATGGGGCACCACCCGCTTTTTCCTGAACTTGAAAACAATAGCATACCATATAGAATGCATGTGCCAAGGTTTTTCATATTCCTGAAGAGAAAAAACGGAAGACCCGGAAAATAAAAAAGAGGAACCGGCCCGAGCCGATGCCTCTTTGCTGTTTTGGTGCCGCCGATTACCCCGGAAGGAGCGTCTTTCCCGCAGCGAAGGCCCGTTCATTGATCTCCACGGCACCGGGAGGAACACAGGACCGGAGTGTTCCTCCCCAGTCTCTGCCGTCCAGCCCCAGGGTTTTCACCACCGCTCCGAGAAGGACCATGTTCATCACTCGCGGATTTCCGAGTTCATCCGCAGTTTTGGCCGCTTCCACCACGAGAGTTCCGGGAGCGGAGGCAGAAAGGTACTTTTCTATCTCCCGGGGATATTCCGCCTGTCCCAGGATCACCGGCATGGGAAAGATTTCATGGTTGTTCACAATCAGCCTGCCGCCGGAAGAAAGGTACGGAAGCCAGCGGAGAGCCTCCATTTTCTCAAAGGCCACCACCACGTCGGCCTCCCCCCTGCAGATGACCGGGGAATACACTTTTTCCCCGTACCTCACGTGGGTCGACACGCTGCCGCCCCTCTGGGCCATGCCGTGAATCTCCGACATCTTGACGTCATAGCCGAAGGAAAGGAGTCCTTCCGTCAAAACCTTGCTCGCTAGAATGGTGCCCTGGCCGCCGACCCCTACGAGCAGTACGTTTGTGGTCTTTGTATTCATCAAGATTCCCCCTTCTTCCCGACGGCGCTCTTCGGGCAGACCTGGACGCAGAGGCCGCACCCGTTGCAGGCCTCCTGGTCAATGACGATCCTTCCGTCCCGCTTCGAGATGGCCGGGCACCCAAGCTTCAGGCACGCCCCGCAGAGAACGCACCGTTCTTCGTCGACGAAGCATTTCATTCCGGCCCGTTCCTTCTGAACATTCTTCAGCAGAGCACAGGGGCGGGTGGTGACGATGACGGAGGTTTCTTCCGCCTCCCACGCCCTGTCAACAGCTTCGGCGGAAGCCTTCAGGTCGTAGGGGTCAACAACGTGAATATTGTCGTCCTTTACTCCGCAGGCCCCGCAGATCTTCGGAATATCCAGCGCGACGGTCTCCTCTCCGGAAAGAGTCCTGCCCGATCCTGGATTTTCCTGCTGTCCCGTCATGGCGGTGATCCTGTTGTCCATGATGACGAACACACTCCGGGACTTGTTCACCACAGCGTCGATAAGACCGGTGATACCGGAGTGGAAGAACGTTGAATCGCCCAGGATTCCGAAAACCTTCCGGTTCCTGCCCGCCTTCTCGTTCGCTTTCTCAAAGCCGATGGCGGCGGAAAAGCCCGCCCCCATGCAGATGGTTGTCTCCCCCACGTTGAGGGGAGGCATGGAACCGAGGCCGTAGCAGCCGATATCCCCCGTCACGATGACGTCCTTCTTTTTGCTCAGGGGGAAGAACAGCCCCCTGTGGGGGCACCCCGGGCAAAGGAGGGGCGGCCTGTTCGGGGGAGGAACCTCCCCTTCCCGTCCCGGTGCCGGTTCTTTCCCGAGAACCGCGCGGGCCACGATGGCCGGAGTGAGTTCGTCCACCACGGGAAGAACGTCCTTCCCGAAGCAGGAAATCCCCATGGCCCGAATCTCCGTTTCAATAAAGGGGTCATTCTCCTCCACTACCCAGAGAGTCTTCATTTTCGAGGCAAACTCCCGGATACGTCTGCGCGGAAGCGGCCATGAAAAGCCGATCTTCAGGAAGTTCGCCCCGTCACCCAGTGCCTCCCGGGCATACTGATATCCCACGCCTGAAGCTATCACCCCGATTTCCGCTCCGTCGGCCATCGTTACGGAATTGAAGGGGGATGATTCTCCGAATTCCCTCAAATCCTCAAGCCTCTTTTCAACGAGGTAGTGCTTCTGCCTGGCGAAGGCGGGGAGCATGGCGTTTTTCGCCGGGTTTCTTCCGTACTCTCTGACGGGGGACTCGACCCGCTCTTCCGTCTCGACCACGCTCTTGCTGTGGCATATCCTGGTGGTGAGCCTCAGGAGGACGGGTGTATCAAACCGCTCGGAAATGTCGAAGGCGGCCCTGGTGAAATCAAGGCACTCCTGGCTGTCCGACGGCTCGAGCATGGGTACCTTGGCATGAAGGGCATACCACCGATTGTCCTGTTCGTTCTGGGAACTGGAAAGTCCCGGGTCGTCCGCGGTGACGACGACCAGTCCGCCGTTCACCCCGATATAAGACATGGTGAAAAAGGGGTCGGCCGCTACGTTGAGTCCCACGTGCTTCATGGCGCACAGGGCGCGGGCTCCTGCAATGGACGCTCCCGAGGCGACCTCGAGGGCAACCTTCTCATTGGGGGACCACTCGGAAGACACTTCAGGAAACCGCCCGAGGTTTTCGAGTATCTCAGTGCTGGGCGTTCCGGGATAGGCGGCAGCCACATGGCATCCTGCCTCCCAGGCGCCCCGGGCTACGGCTTCATTGCCGGTCAGTATTACCTTCATTGACAGGTCGCTCCTTTCAGATTTCTCTTCGCAGAGCAAGGTGATAATAAATTTTTATCACACTACGCCCTGATACGCAACAAAAAAGAGACTCCCTCCGGAATCTCTTTTCGCTTTCGGGGAACAGGTGCGGTCCGGGTATGATCACGCTTTCTTCAGATACCTGTACACGGTCGCCTCGGAAACCCCGAGGCGACGGGCGACTTTCGGCACCGCTCCCTTCATGGAGAAGAGATGTCTCCCTTTCAGAACCCCTACGAACCTGGTTCTCTCTTCCGGGGTCATCGCCCCGGGAGGTGCGGAAAATTCCGAGGCCGCCTTCTCTATAAGCACGTCCATAAGGCCGTCAAGGTTCGATTCCTTTCCGGCTGGAAACAGGTCGTCCAGCGGAGCGGGCTCTTCTTCCGGTCCCGGTATCGCAGACCTGCCTGCAATTCCATTCAGCATGCGGATCTTCTCGTGAAGGGTGTCATGAAGGCGAATCAGGTCTGTGACGTCATGGTTCGCGCATATCATCCCCCGAAGCTCTCCCCGGTCATCCTTGATGAAAAAGGTGTGGGATTCCAGGATACGGTTGTCCTTTGTCCTGTCCATGTGGGCGACCATATCCTCGCTGCAGTCTCCGCTCCGGATCAGCTTGACGAATGTCGGTGCATAATCGGACATGGTGCTCCCCACGGAACGGCCGCTGATCTGCCCGTTCCGTATGGCGATAATGGACGATTCCGGCCTGGACACATCGTGAAGCACCAGTTCGTATTCAGATCCGCAGACCTCGGCGAAAAAGTCGAGAAGCGGAATGTATTTTTCCAGAAATTCCCGGTTTCCGGATGTCTGACCTTCGGTTTTCATGCTGTGTCATCCCTTCAGGAAGAACTCTTTCATTGGCTGATAAAAAATTCATATCATTTTTCAGGCCTGATGTAAAGGCTGAGAAATCGCCTGTGCCTTCCAGCCCCCGGGAAAGACCAGAAAAAAACGGCGGTTCCGGGGGGAATCCGCCGCCTGCTCCCTGAAACGTCCTTATTCCTGGGGGTGAGCTCCCGGTCATTTCCCTGTCCGGATGCGCTCAGTAATTCTTTCAAATTCCTTCATGAGTTCCTGATCGTACACAAGAGCAAGATCGGGGACCACAAATCCGAAGACCCCCTCAAGGGTACTCATGGAAACCTGGATAAGGGAAATGAGGTCACTGCCTGTTTTTACAGTATCGTAGGTGTTCCGCGCAACGAAATAATCTCTTTTCAGTTTTTCCGAGGCCCCCCTGAGGGCGTTTTCCTGTCCCCTCAGGTACTGCCGATAGAGCTCCGCCGTATGCACGGTACGTTCGTTCGCTTTGACGTTGGCTTCCAGGACCTGCCTGTTTTTTTCGTCCCGCCCGGCCTTCGCCAGCATCTGTCTCGCTTCTTCTCCCAGTCTGCGGGCAGTTTTCATTATCTCTTCAAGGCGGGGAATATACTCTGTCCCGATTCTTTCCAGCACGTCGAGGTTGGCATGAAGGTAGAGATCCACCAGCACCATGTGGACCCCCGTATATTTCCTAGCCGACTGGACGCTTCCCTGGCCTCCCTGGAGAAGACTCAGGATCTGCTGGTTGATCTTCTTAATGCTGTCTGCGGCCAAAAGAAGGTGCATCACGTCGTCACCGCTGACGCTGGAGAGGAGCACATCAAGCTGCCGCTCTTCAACTTTGACTCCCATTTTCGCCAGGGCCTCACGCATGGATCTTTTCAGGTCCGTTTTTCTTGCTGTCAGGCCTTCAATGTCTTCCCTGAGATCGGCGATCTTTTCATCGATTTTTTTCCTGGTTTTCTTCAGGGGATTCCACGTCTCTTCAGGCGCACCTATCCTCTCCTTCAGGAGCACCGTGATTTCATCCCCCGCCTGTTCTATCTTCATTTCGAGAAAATTGAACTCCTGGCGGGCGTTCTGAAGCTCCGACCCGATAAGGATCGCAAAGACCTCGTCAAGCATCTCCTCGTACTTTTCAGTGTTCGACTGCTTATCCTCACCGAAGAAGCTTGAATCCGGAAGATCTTTCCTGCGGTCAAACACTTCGAGGGATTTTTCCAGCTTGGGGAGAGCCTTCTCCCAGATTTTCGCAAAAAAGGGATCGCTCTCCCCCGCCGCCGGAAGGACGGAAGAAAGGAAAAAACTCAAAAGAAAAACTGCCGGGGCCATCAATTTCATTTCCATCACCTCATAACAGTAATCTATCATAAATGCCTCCCAAAAGGAAAAGAAAATTACTGATACACCGCCTTACAGACCCTTAAAAATGGGGGGTGATATACTTTCTGAAGATCATATTCTCCTCCCCGGAGGTGACGGCGGCAATGAAAAAGGTGAGCATTCTGAATCACGTTATCGGGCCGGTGATGAGAGGTCCCTCGAGCTCCCACACCGCAGGCCCGTGGAGAATCGGCCGCATGGCGGCAAACCTGCTCGAAGCGCCCCCGGACCGGGCCGTTTTCACATTCCATCCCTCCAGTTCCCTGGCCGTCTGTTTCCGTGACCAGGGCAGCGACCTGGCCTTTGCGGCGGGACTCCTCGGCCGGCCCCTCACGGATCCCGATTTTCCCCGGATCCTCTCCCTGGCCCCCGGCCACGGCCTTGACATCCGCTTCGAGAAGGCACCTTTTCCCGAAGCGGACCATCCGAACAGTTCTCTCCTCCGACTTTCGGGAGGAGGAAAGGAACTGACAATCCACAGCAGGTCCACCGGCGGGGGATCCTTTGAAATCGCTTCTGTCAACGGCTGTCCTGCGGACATTACCGGGGAATCATTTATCCTCATCCTGGAAGGACAGGGGGAAGACGACCTGCTGCATGCCGCCGCCACCGTTGAAGCATGCGGGTGGGAAACCTCTGTTCGCCGGGGTCCCGGGGGACCGGTGCTCTTCGGGAAATCCTCCGCTCCCCTTCCTGAGTCCGCCAGGGAGACAATCTCCCGGAACGGGCTCCACTTCAACTACGCTGAGCCGGTTATGCTCCCCATGCCGGGCTCCCCCCTGTTTTCAGACGTACCGGGGCTTCTCTCCCTTGCGGCGGACACAGGATGGTCCCTCGGCCGCGCAGCCCTTGCATCGGAGGCATCTCTCCTCGGTGTGCCTGAAAAGGATCTTATGGATGAGATGGAGCGCCGCCTCGACATCATGCTCACCGCGGTCCGCAGAGGGCTGGCCGGAGATTTCTCCTCCATGAAGCTGCTCGCCCCCATGGCGGAAAGGATGCTGAATTCGGAAAAGGAGGGCGCCATGTTCACCGGTGGTCCTCACGCCAGGGCTGCCATACGTTCCATGGCCGCTCTCCATGTATGTTCTTCCGGCGGCGTGGTCTGCGCCGCGCCCACGGGAGGCGCTGCCGGTGTTCTCCCCGGAGTGGCGGCCACCCTGGCGGAGGATTTCGGCATCGCCGGAGAGCGGCTCCTGCTGTCCCTCTGGGCCGCCGGGGCCGTGGGATACCTCCACGACCTCAAAAGCACCTTCGCCGCGGAAGTGGCGGGATGTCAGGTGGAGATCGGTGCTGCGGGAGCCATGGCTGCGGCTGCGGTGGCCGAGGCTGCCGGAGGAACGGCCCGGCAGGGGTGCGACGCCGCCGCGACAGTGTTCCAGAACGTCATGGGATCGGTGTGCGACCTCGTCCAGGGCGTGGTGGAAATCCCCTGCCACAGCCGAAACGCCGCCCTCGCCTCACAGGCGTTTCTCTGCGCCGACCTGGTCCTTGGCGGATATGAAAACCCGGTCCCCCTGGATGAGACCATCGACGCAGTGGACAGGGTAGGGCGGATGCTTCCGGAGGAACTTCGATGCACATCCAGGGGAGGCCTCGCGCTCTGTCCTTCTGCCCTTGCACTTCCCCGGCTCGATACGGGGACACACTAAATTCACAAGGAGGAACAAAACATGCCGGCAGTTTTATGGGAAAAAAGCGATGGTGTAGGCTCCATCACCCTCAACCGCCCCGAGGCCATGAACACCTTCAATACGGAACTCGCAGCCGAACTGAACGATGCCTTCCGCACCATGGAGTCCGACGACGCCGTGCGGGCAGTCGTCCTCTCCGGTGCGGGGAAACATTTCTCCACGGGAATCGACCTCAGGGAGTACCTGACAAAGGAACGGCATGAGATCAGGGATTTTCTCTCGCTCATGAACCTCCACAACCACACCCTTGCGGCCATGACGAAGCCCGTCATCGCCTCGGTTCAGGGATACGCCCTGGCTAACGGAACGGGACTTGCCCTTGCCTGCGACTTCGTCGTGGCATCGGAAGACGCCGTCTTCGGCACCACGGCGGTGAACGTCGGTCTCATCTGCCTGGAGCCCGGATACCAGCTTGGCCGATGGATAGGTGAAAAACGGGCCCTTCAGTATGTTCTCACAGGGGACCTTATACCGGCTTCCAAAGGGAAGGAACTCGGATTCGTCTATGCGGTGACGGAAAAAGAAAAACTCAAGGAAAACTCCCTTGCCCTGGCGGCACGGCTGGCCTCGAAGAGCAGGCTTTCGGTCCGTACGGGAAAAAGGGGCTTCGCCGCCATGTCCGGTCTCCCCGTTGAACGGGCCGTGGAGGCGGGAGGGGAACTGTTCGCCGCCCTTGCGTGCTCCGAAGACGGAAGGGAAGGCGTGGAGGCCTTCCTCGCCAAGCGCCCCGCAGTGTTCAGGGGAAAATAGAAGAAAGGGGATTCCAGCAGATGATCATTACCACCACCCACACCATCGAAGGCAAACAGATCACGTCCTATCGGGGGATCGTCTTCGGGGAAGTCATCGCCGGGGCCAACTTCATGAAAGACTTCAAGGCGAGCCTCACAAATTTCTTCGGCGGCCGGTCGGGAGCCTATGAAAAAGAACTCACCGAGGCCAGGGAAGCCGCCCTGAAGGAAATGGAACAGCGGGCTGCCGAGCTGGGGGCGAACGCCATCGTGGGCATGCTGGTCCATTACGAGGTGCTGGGCAGCAACGGAAACAATATGCTCATGGTCTCCACCTGCGGAACGGCGGTCCGGACGGACTGACACTGAAGGAATATTTTCGCAACAGCTTCAGCAAGGGGCTCTTTCTACAAGTCGTCCCTCCACAGCGGCATGGTGGAGCACCGGGGACCTCCCCCGCCCTTCACCAGCTCGTCGGCTTCCACAGGCACCACGTCGATGCCGGCCTTTTCCAGGGCCCGGATGGTTCCCGTATTCCTGTCCCAGATGCACACCCTGCCGGGCTCCAGCGTGAAGGTATTTCCGCCGGAGCCCGCTCTCTGTTCAGCGAAGGCCACCGCTTCACTCTCGCTGCCCCCCACTTTGACGATCCGGAGAGAAGATAGTTTCAGCACTTTCCGGATGGCCCCGAAAAGAGAGTTTTCCCTGGTGATCCTGAGCCGGTCACCCCGTCCCCGGGTAATGTGAAGCACAGAGATTTTCTTTTCAATATAGGGGAAAAAGAGAAAGGCATCATGGTCGATCATGTTCAGGAACATGTCAACATGGACAGTAAGCCCTATGGAATCCTGGGGACCGAGCCTCGGATTCTCGAAAAGGAGGGCCAGCACGTCGGTAATGTGCCCCGATTCCATCGTCCTGCGGGCGATTCGCTCGATGGACTCGGGGTGGGTCCTTTCGTTCACGCCGACAACGAAGACGTTCGGACTGTAGCAGTGGATGTTGCCTCCCTCAACGGGCCTGTCATCACCTTCGGCGGCGCCGTACCATGTTTTGAACCCCGTGTCCTTCAGCAGCGGGTGATGTTTGAAAAGAGCCTTCACACAGGCAGGTTCCTTCATCCTGTCCCTGTTCAGCATCCTGCCGAAAACCACACCTTCCCCGAGAACAGCCGCGGAATCCCGGGAATAGAGCACGTTCGTCATGGGGAAAAGGCACCATTCGTCCCTCCTGTCGGCCAGGTCATGCAGGGAGACCTCCCCGGTCTCCCTGTTGAGTTCATCCTTCGTCATGCCGAAAAAAAGCCGGTCCACCATGTCCCGGGGGGACAGTCCCAGAAGGTATTCCCGGAGCACTTCCAGTGTCTGGGCCGTGACACAGGGCCGTTCGGTCTCCAGTATGGAAGGCAGGACATCTTCTCTCACTCCCGGAAGGACGAAAATTTCCCGGAGCAGGTCTTCGAAGACCAGGACTCCGGCACCGAAGGAGCGGACCGTCTCCACCCACTTTCGGTGCTCTTCCGCCGCCTTTCCGGGGCTTGGCACCGCATCCCAGGCGAAGGAACCGATATTGAGGGGGGTGCACCGCTCAATGCCCTTTCCGGGAGGCTGCATTATCACCGCCCGGAGCTTCCCGATCTCCGAATTCACCCTGATCTTCAGCCCCGACACAGGCAATCCTCCTTTTTTGAACCGCTTCAGCGGTAGAGGTCCGTACTCAGGTACTTCAACCCTGAATCGCACACGAGAAAAACGATGTTCTTCCCACGTTCCTTCCCTCTGAGCAGTCCGGCCGCCGCATGAAGATTCGCCCCGGAAGAGAAGCCGGCGAAAATACCCTCCAGGCGGGCAAGGGCTCTCGCCCCTTCCGCGGCTTCCCCGCTGCTTACAGTCAGGTATCCGTCTACAAGGGCAGGGTCAATGAAGGGAAGGTCCCTGCTGTACCCCCCGCCCTGAATCTTGTGATTCGCGTTTGTCACTTCCCTGCCCGCAAGAAAGGCGGCGGTGTCAGGCTCCACCACATAGCACCGTATGGACGGGTTGTGTTTCTTCAGAGCCCTGGCACAGCCGGCGAAAGAGCCCCCCGTTCCGACGAAATCCACGAAGGCGTCTATCCTGCCTCCCGTCTGTTCCCAGAGTTCCTCCCCGGTCCCGAACTCGTGGGCCCTTACATTGCTTTCAAGGGCAAACTGGTCCGCCCTGAAGGCATTCCGTTCCCGGACGATCCGCTGCGCTTCCTCCTCCACCAGGGCAAGATCGATGCCCGAAACCTGTCCCCGCTGCGATCCCGGCGCCTGTTCAACCAGGACGACCTCAGCCCCGAGGGAAGCCATCATCCTGGCCCGCTCCATGGAATTCCCCCTGGACATGACAGCGGTGAAGGGATAGCCCTTGACAGCACAGACAATGGCAAGCCCTGTCCCCGTATTTCCGCTTGTCAGCTCCACGACGTTCTGTCCCGGAGAAAGGTCTCCCGATGCCTCGGCATCTTCAATCATTCTGAGGGCAATCCGGTCTTTTTTGCTGAATCCGGGGTTCAGATATTCAAGCTTGCCGAAAAGCCCGCCGCTCAGTCCCCACTCGGAGGCCAGCCTGTCAAGCCTCACCATGTGCGTGCTGCCGATGGCCTGAAGGACGCTGTCCAGAACCATATTCATCATTCCTCCACTCCCCTCTCCCCTGCATGTCGGGATCATTTTCCGCAGTCGGCTGAGTCAATTCCCCACTATCATATCGTATTCTTGCATTGACACGGTGTCCGGGAGACACCATACTTTTCGTGCATCATAACCCCGGGCGGAGGTGGCCTGCAATGAAACCGATCAGAGTGGTCGTATGGGGACTCGGAACGATGGGCTCGCTCATGGCGAAGATCCTCTCTGAAAAGGAAGGAATCGATATCACCGGTGCCGTGGATCTGAACCCGGAAACAGCAGGGAAATCTCTGGGAGCGATAACAGGCTCCTCCCGCCACGGCGAAATTACGGTAACAGCGGATGCCGGGGAGGCGCTGGCACAGGACGCGGACCTCGTCCTCCTGGCCACGTCCTCGTTTATCAGTGAAACCGCGGAACCTGTCAGGCAGATAGTGAAAAGCGGCAAAAACGTGATCACCATTGCCGAAGAATGGGCCTTCCCCCGCCGGACAGCCCCGAAAGAGGCAGAGGAAATCGACCGGCTCGCGAAAACTTTCGGCGTCTCCGTCCTGGGAACGGGCGTGAATCCGGGATTCGTGCTCGATACGCTGATAATAGCCCTTTCCGGAACCTGTGCGGACGTAAGCAAAATAACCGCCAGGCGGGTGAACGACCTTTCACCCTTCGGCCCGACGGTAATGGCCAGCCAGGGAATCGGCCTCTCGCCGGAGGACTTCGAAAAAGGACTTGAAAGCGGCGCCATAGCAGGCCACATCGGTTTCGAACAATCGATACACATGATCGCCTCTTCACTGGGAATCCGGCTGGAAAAAATCACCCAGTCCCTTGAACCCATCATATCCCGCACTTCACGAAAGACCCCCTGCGTGAGCATCTCCCCCGGGCAGGTCGCCGGCTGCAATCACCGTGCAGAGGGATGGTCGGACGGCAGGCCCGTCATCATTCTCGAACATCCCCAGCAGGTTCACCCAAAAACCGAAAATGTCGAGACCGGAGATTTCATACACATTGAAGGCAGACCGGACATCCGGCTCGCAATCCAGCCCGAGATACCTGGGGGAACTGCCACGGCAGCCCTTGCCGTCAACATGATCCCTCATGTTCTGAATGCCCCGGCGGGTCTTGCCTGTATGGCCGACCTTCCGGTTCCCTCAGCGAAGCTTGCTGATTTCCGGCAGTTTCTGAAATAAGGCGGGAGGGAATACCCCCGCCCTGTTTGCACTCAGAACCCGAGTACTCTCAGAACCACGTCAAGAAGAACTTCAACCCCTGCCGCCAGATCCTCCCCGGAAGTGTGCTCCTCCGGACTGTGGCTGATGCCCCCGGCGCTGGGTACAAAAATCATGGCCGTTCTGCAGACCCTGGCCATCATCTGGGCATCGTGGCCGGCTCCCGAGACCAGCCGCATGGAGGAAAGGCCTTTCGAAGCAGCCGTCTCTTCGACGGCCTGGACAAGTTCCCTGTCGAAAACTACGGGTTCGAAGCGCACAAGGTGCTCCGACGAAATCCGAACGCCTTCTTCGAGGGCTGTTTTTTCCAGGAAGGCCGCGAGCCGCTTCTCGGCCTCCGTCAGCTTCGCACCGTCCGGATCCCGCAGGTCCACAGTGAAAACGGCCTTCGAGGGGATGACGTTCACCGCTCCGGGTTCGAAGTCGATGGTGCCGACGGTGGCAAGGGTGGTCCCCGCAGAGAGGGAAAGCTCCCTCAGGAACACCGACACCAGAGCGGAGGCATACCCAGCGTCATGACGCAGATTTGTCGGGGTCGTCCCGGCGTGATTCGCCTTTCCCTCAATGGTGATCCGCCACCAGGAAATTCCCTGCACTCCCTCAACAACACCGATCCTTTTCTTTTCGGCGTCAAGCCGGGGGCCCTGCTCCACGTGAAGCTCGAGATATTCTGCGGGAAGCAGGAACCCGGGGTCTTCCCCGCCGGAACAGCCTATGGCGGCAAGGGCTTCGCCCACGGTGCACCCCTTTTCGTCGGTGATGTCCAGTGCCTCTCCGAGAGGCATGCCCCCCACGGCCACAAGGGAGCCCAGCATGTCAGGCTGGAAGCGGACGCCCTCTTCGTTCGTAAACGCCGCTACCACAAGCGGCCGGGGCGGAACCGCGCCGGCCTCCCGAAAAGCCCTGAGCACCGCCAGGCCGGACAGGACGCCGTAACAGCCGTCATAGGGCCCCGCATGGATCACCGTGTCAATGTGGGAACCGATCATCAGTGCGTTCCCGAGTCCGCCGTCCGCCCCTCGGAGTATGCCGAAAAGATTGCCGATCCTGTCCGTCCGGACCTCGAGACCGGCATCTTCCATCCATTGGGCCACCAAATCCCTGCCTTCTTTTTCGCTTTCCGAAAGGGCGAGACGCGTCCTGCCGCCGCCGGAATCCAGCCCCACCGATGCAAGGCTTTCGATCTGCCCGAGAAGCACATCGTCCCGTACAACCGGCCGGGAAGCGGATTTTCCTCCTGAACTCATTGCCGAGCCTCCTCTATGAAACTATTTTCATTGTCAGAAAAAACCGGAACCCGGCGCATCATCCTTCTTCCGAAGAAAAAGGCCTGACGCCGAGAAAGATATCCTGGCCGGGTCCACCTTCCGGCCACCGCAGTCAGCCTCGTCAGTCCCGCCGCCTGGCCGTGAAAAACTCGTAGGCGAAATACTCAGGGTACTTGCGGCGCATTTCAGGTTCCAGAGCCAGCCGGTCAAGGACAGCGAGGGCTTTTTCGTCGGCTTCGTATTGTTTCCGCATCTCGGCGATACGTTTTTCCATGGGAGTGTAGAAGTCCGTCCACCAGGCTTCGTCCGGCAGGGTAAAATGGCCTGCCGGGGAGAACCCGGTTTGTTCCAGCAGCGCCAGAATGTCATCCGTCCTTCCCATGGACGGGTAATCGAGGTCGAAGCTCTCCTTCACCTCTGACGGAGGATCATCCCTGAGCCACACGGCGTCTGTGAAGGCAAGGAATCCCCCCGGGCGGAGAAGTTCCCGGCAGACTGACAGGGCCCGTTCCATACCGATGGAGTACAGCGCTCCCTCTGACCAGACCAGGTCAAAGCTTCCCGGGAGAAGCCCCGTATCGGCCATATCGGCGACCATGGGGAAAATCCGTTCCGAGAGCCCGAGGGAGGACACCGTCTCCCTGAGGTTGCTGATGCTCGGTTCATGAAGGTCCACGGCGACGATGGTTCCCCTGGTCATGGCTGCAAGATGGAGGGTCTGTCCTCCAACACCGCACCCGAGGTCCGCGACTTTCGGGAAGGGCGGCAGGCCGTTGCACAGCCCGAGGGCCCTCTCGGTACAGGCCCGGTTTCCGGGCCCCTGCCGCGGAAGTGACTCGAACAGCTCCAGGAACAGCTGCCAGAACCGGGACGTCGGTTCAATCATGGTTCTCCCTCCTTCGGATATTACTGGGACATAAGAATCTATCCGGGGTCCGTTCCGCAGGAAAATCCTCCCGGTTGCTGAAAACGCGGTCACCCCCGGCGTGTACCCTCTCTCACCGCTTCAATTGTCGGGGCATTGTCCTTGGCCGTCAATACTCATGGAGAGGCAGTTCCTGCCCTCCTTTTCTGAATAAAAAAAACTCCTCCCCTGATGGGGAGGAGCTTGCGCTTTCACAGGGGCGAAAGGGAAATTCTTAGTTTCCCTGTTCGCTGGTGACTTCGCTGTTCCACCGGTCGTTCGACTTGCGGAAAAGCACCGGGTCGACAATCCTGCCGTTCTTCTGTTCCACGGCGAGGAAATCGCCCTCCGGGAGAAGCCAGAAGGGCTTTCCCGACATAAACACAAGTTTTTTGAACATGGTTGTACCTCTTTCTCTTTCTGAATTCCGAATAAACGGCGCCCCAAAGGGGATGTCTCGGTTCCAGCCGCTTCAGGTTGTGTGGACGCCGCAAATACAAAGAATCAGGCCATTCCGGATATATTCTCCAGAATGGCCTGGAAACTATCTGGCTCCTCGGCGAGGACTCGAACCTCGAACCTAGTGGTTAACAGCCACCCGCTCTGCCGATTGAGCTACCGAGGAATGATCTCTGGTGTAGTGGAGGCGGCACCCAGATTCGAACTGGGGATAAAGGATTTGCAGTCCTCTGCCTTACCACTTGGCTATGCCGCCGTACAACAAATGGAGCGGAAGACGGGATTTGAACCCGCGACCCCAACCTTGGCAAGGTTGTGCTCTACCCCTGAGCTACTTCCGCATCCTTTTTCAATAATGCGAAGATGGTGGCGGGACCCAGAATCGAACTGGGGACACGCGGATTTTCAGTCCGCTGCTCTACCATCTGAGCTATCCCGCCTCACGTGGAGTTTTAAATGGCGGGGCCGACGAGACTCGAACTCGCGACCTTCGGCGTGACAGGCCGACGCTCTAACCGACTGAGCTACGACCCCGCATTCTCCAATGAAGCCTTGGTGGGCGAAACAGGGTTCGAACCTGTGACCCCCTGCGTGTAAGGCAGGTGTTCTACCGCTGAACTATCCGCCCGTGGGTGTTCCGGCAACGCGAGAGAGAGTATATAGGAATTTCCGCTGATGGTCAACTCTCTCTAGCAAAGAAAGAATATTATACATCTTTCAGACAAATCATCTGCCTTCTCTTTTCCTTGGAGAATCTTCTTCTGTGAACAACTGGAAATCCATCTGCCGACCGGGTACAGGAATCATTTGCGGCACGGCCGGCACAGCCAATCTATCTCCCGGAAAGGGGTCTCCAAAGGAGCGCCGTGAGGACTCACGGATTCCCGGCGGCAATCTCAGGCAAGAGCAAGATCCACAGCCGCCAGTGAATGCAGCCGGGTGGAATCGAAAACGGGAATTGACACGTGTTCCTGTTGTATCAGCAAGGGAATCTCAGTACAGGCAAGGGCTGCGCATTCCGCCCCCTTTCCGGCCAGGTCCTCGATGATTTTCACATATTTTCCCCGGGACTCGTCCTTTATGATGCCCAAACAGAGTTCATGCCAGATAATGTCGTCCACTGCCTTCCTGCCATCGTCGTCAGGGGTCATGGGTTCAAGCCCATAGCGTTCGACGAGCACGTTCCTGTAAAAAGACTCCTCCATGGTGAACCTGGTGCCCAGAAGGGCCACTTTCTTCATTCCCTTGTCCTTTATGGCCTTTCCGACTGCATCGGCTATGAAAATACCTTTCATTCCCGTGGCTTTTTCAACATCCGGAGTGAACATTCCCATGGTATTGGAACATATGATGAAAAAATCGGCCCCGGCACGTTGTATGCTTTTTCCCGCCTCCACAATTGTCGCGGCCGCCTGATCTCTGCGCCCGGCGCTCAGGGGGCCTTCCACATCTTCAAAATCTACGGAATACATGGCGATCCTGGCGGAGTGCAATCCACCCAGGCGCCTGCTGACTTCCTCATTCAATATCCTGTAATAGTCTATGGAAGATTCCCAGCTAACGCCTGCAATGACACCGATTGTCTTCATTATGAACTCTCCCTTCTTCACATGACGGAGTATCCGGTTAATTATACCCGGAAAGGGTCTTTATGCCCGGCACCCCCGGCCCATCTAATTTTCGGCAAGGGATCCACTCCCGGCGTCAGCTTCCGTGAGACCGTGAATCCCTCCCCTTTCACCGGATTAAGGGTTTTCAATCGCTTTCCCGGCCATCTTTTCGAGAAGAATCAGGATATGGAGCAGGTAGAGGAGAACCCCGCCGTTGGCCGCAAGGATCAGCCCGGTCAAGAGGGCGGGAAGCAGTCCGGGGAAAAGCATGGAGGTTCCGAACATGATGGAGAGCAGATTCAGGACGACCTGGGAGATGTTCAGACGTACCAGGACAGGCAAAACTGGATTTCTTCCCTGTTTCCGGAGCCCCGAAAGGGTTCCCCGGAGTCCGATGATCCCGCCGAATATGTTCAGCAGACCGATGAGAAGAGTCAGAAGGGAAACGAGAATTCCGGGCACTATGCAGGAAACGATGCCCAGGCCAGCGAAAAGGACTCCGCATATTACCACCAGCCGGGTGCGGCGGAAGGCACCTATGGGGGTGTTGCCCGTTGATATCATTTTAAGGGCCATTATCACCGTGAGGAGGCCGAGCTGGGCACTCCCGGCGAAAGGAAGCATGCCGAGGCTTACGGGAACGAGAAAGAAGCCGAGAAGGATCATGAAGATGCCCGTAAGGAGAATGACGGAATGCTCGGAGGATAAGATTTCACTCTCGCTCTCTTTTCCTTCGGGGGCGGGATATTTCCTGTAAATCTTTGATATTGTCGCCGCCAGAAAAAGGATGGCCGCACCGAAAACAAGAACGGTGACGGCAGTTTCATCCCCGGAAAACAGTCCCTGATTCAGCACGAGCACCCCTATAAGCATGGAAAGAAGATAGACGGCCGCGCACCCCGTCCACAGGAGATGAAACGTTCCTCCCATGCGGGCCCAGGTACGGAATCTGCCGGGGGCAAGGAAAAGGTGGGCCAAAAGGGCTGCCCCTCCGGGAGTGAAGCAGAGAAAGAGCAATACAGCAGGAAGGCGGCTGAAAATGCCTGGAATGAAACAGGTCACTATTCCGGCTGACGCCACCGCGAGACCGGTGCAGAAGAGAGGTTTTGACCGTTTCATCTCCCCGAAGGGCGTTTGCCCCAGGAGAATGATCTGCAGGGCAAAGAGGAAGAGTACAAGACCGTAGACCCCGTTTTCATAGTATGGAATTGCTCCCCTCGTCACGGGAAAAAGCAGGATGCCGGTCAGGACCATCATCACCCCGGAAATGAGAAGAATCACCACGTCCAGCGTAAGGTCCGTCTCTTCAAGGAAAAAGCTCCTGTTCATCGAACCCGCTCCTTTCTTTCTCCCTGAACCAGCCGTTCCTGAAGGGAGGCGTTTCGGGCGGCTGAGGTAATTTTCTCTATCTTACGCTCCATTCTCTTTTTTTTCACCTCTCTGACGGGAAAGATTTCTGTCTGCCGCTCAGGCCGGGGAGAGAAATGATACAATGGCCGGAAGAAAGCCTGCTGCGGGCGGGCGTTGTCCGTCAATGCCCATCCGGACCCGGTTGCCGAGATAAAAGGAGATACTCATGAACCTGGATGCTCTAACCGATTTTTCCTTTCTGCGGCCTCTTGCCCCCTTGCTGTTTCTGCTGTTTTTTCTTGCGGCAGCCCTTCCTTTTCTGCGCCGTCCCGGAAAGGAACGGCTCTTTTATGCCGCTCTCGGGCTTTTCTTTTTCGGGGCATCGGCTGTTTTTCTTCTGATTGGGCAGCCCCTTGCCGCTTTTTCCGTATTTTTTGTTCCGGCCCTTCTCTACGGCGTCTTCAGGAAAGCGGGACGGAAGAACAAATGAAGGAACTGCTGGTCTTCGCTTTTTTTCTCTATTTCCCTTACGGCTGGTGCGCCCTGTCCGGAAACAGCAGGGAATCCTTCGGGTTGATCTGGAAAGCAGACCGCCATGCCCTTCGGGACGTTGCAGCAGTTTCTCTTCTGACCCTGCTGCCCCTGACGGCCGTCTCCCTTTTCTTTTTTGGGGACCGTCTTTTCCCCCCTGCCCTGCGGTCGGTTCCGGCATCTGTCCTCTCCGGGCTTGCGGCGGCAGTGGCTGAGGAAACATTCTTCAGGGGATGGGTTCAGACCATGCTTAGATACCGTTTTTACCGGGGGTGGAGCATTATCCTGGCCTCCGCCCTGTTCGGGATTGCCCACCTTGCCTCACCTCACGCTCCCTTCGCGGTGCTGGCTTTCTTTCCGGGACTGGCCATGGGATACCTCCGGGACCGCCACGGGTCGGTGCTGCCGGCAATTCTCTACCACTGGATAGGCAATATCTGGTCTATCTGGCTGTATCCTCGTTTCTGAGGAATACGAAGAAAGGAGTTTTTCCCATGAAATCCATTCGTTCCATGATCATTCCGGCTGTTGTGTCCGTCATTGCGGCCTTTCTCTTCTCTTCTCCCGTGTACGCAGGGCCCGTCTACAGGATCGTGATGCCCCTCGTCCGGGGAGAGGAGGCGCGGGCGGAACTCCCCGGCGGACGCATTTTTCCCCTGGGGAAAGTGACCGGGCTGCCCACGGCAACCCGGTGGCCGGGGTATACGGCATCGAAATGGGCCGCCCCGGGAACGGTGGCTGCTTCGGCGGTGAATGCCGTTCATCTTACCCTTTCGGTCGAAAAGGATGCCGGAAGGACCATGAGCATCCTGCCGCTCCACACGGTGGCTCCGGCAGCCGGTGAGAAAGCCTTCATCTCCCTTGACGTTCCGGCGGGAACAGGTTTCTTCGGAGGCTGGGCTCCACCCGTGGGGACAAGGGTCCTGGTGCGGAAGGCGAACGGCGGGGTGGTTCCCCTGGAGGTCAGCGGTCTTCCCTCTCCGGGTGACGAACTGATTTTTAACGTGGAGGAAGAAGTACGGCCCTACATCATTGACGTGGAGAACCGTCCCGGAGGGCGGGTTCTGGGCTGGTATCCGGCGGGCCCGAAAGTCCTTGCCCGGGTTATCCGCCCGGTGAGGGGCGTCGGGAGGTTCGGGGGGACGGAGTTTCAGGGCAGGGGAAGGATCAGGGCGAATCATTCGGGAGTCATCGACGTGAGCACCGCCGGCCGGGGGGTGACCGGAGGATTCCAGATACTTCCCTTCCTCCACTCGAAGTCAAAGGAGATGGGAGGAGCCTGGCAGTTGACCCAGTGGCTCATCATCGCCTCCGAAACGGAGCGGGCATTGCCCGGAACGGCGCCTCTTTTCTCGGGAAACCTCGTTCCGGGAAGCCAGATGTCGGACGTTCTCTGGGACATCTGGTCCACCTACGGAAGAAAGCCCCTGGTGCTCTGCAGGCTTGACGGCGGCCCGTGGGAAAAGCTTCCCGAGGAGGGCGGGAAGCAGGATTTCGCACTGGAACGGGTGACCCACCTCCGCATCTACAGCCCCTTCACCGGGGAGCCCCAGAAACAGTGATATCAAAAGGCTTCGCTGATATGCAAAGGGCGCGGGAGGAATCCCGCGCCCTTAATTTTTATTCCACCGTGACGCTCTTTGCGAGGTTTCGCGGCTGGTCGATGTGACAGCCCAGGAACCTGGCGAAGAAGTAGGAAAAGAGCTGCAGGGGAGCCACGGTGAGGAACGGGGTGAACTGGTCAAGGGTCTCAGGGACGAAGAAGATGTGGTCAGCAGTCCCGTCAAGGGAATCGTCACCCTCCGTCGCGATGGCGATGACCGGAGACTTCCTCGCCTTGGCCTCCAGGATGTTGGAGAAGGTCTTTTCGTGAAGCCCGTCCTTCGGGGAGATCACCACCACCGGGACCCTGGGATCGAGAAGGGCTATGGGGCCGTGCTTCATCTCCCCCGCCGCGTAGGCTTCGGCGTGGACGTAGGAGATTTCTTTCAGCTTCAGGGCTCCCTCAAGGGCCACGGGGTAGGAGATACCCCTTCCAAGGAAGAGGAAATCCCGGGCCTCGTTGTAGAGCATGGCCGTCTCCTGGAGGCTTTCCTGCCTCTGGAGTACGGATTCAAGCTTGTAGGGAAGCGCGGTGAGCTCGTCGCAGTATTTTCTTTCCTGCTCCGGGCTCAGCTTGCCCTGCATCTTCGCAAGGTGGATGGCCAGGAGATAGAGCACGGCCATCTGCCCCATAAAGGTCTTGGTCGCTGCGACACCAATTTCGGGTCCCGCCTTGAGCTGGAGCACGTCATGAACCTCTCTGGCGATGGTGGATCCTATGACGTTCGTGACTGCCAGGCATCGTGCCCCCTTCTCCCGGGCGATCCGCTCAGCCGCGAGTGTGTCCGCCGTCTCTCCCGACTGGGAGACAAAAACGGCAAGAGTGTCCGGCCCCAGGGGGATGTTCCTGTAACGGTATTCGGACGCCACGTCCACCCTGATGTCGAAGTCCGTTATGGTTTCGAGGAAACGCTCCGCCACGAGGGCGGCGTAATAGGAGGTTCCGCAGGCAATGATATGGAGCCTCTTCCACGATGCCACGTCTTCCTTTGTCCAGGGAAGCTCGGCGGAAAGGTCCACCGTCCCCTCCGTCAGCCTTTTTGCCATGGAGTTCCGGAGCACCGCCCCCTGCTCGTTGATCTCCTTGAGCATGAAATGGGGGTAGCCTCCCTTGTCGACCATGGTGACGTCCCAGTCGATGTGGGTCGGGATTTTTTCCAGCGTCTCACCCGATGCGTTCCAGAAGAGAATGCCTCCGGAGGAAAGCTCGGCGATGTCACCGTCGTCCAGGTAAACCACGTCCTGGGTGTAGGGAAGGATGGCCGGCACGTCGGACGCACAGAGGGTTTCCCCCTTCGGGGAGGCTCCCACCACGAGGGGGGAACCTTTCCTGAGGCAGTAAATCTTTCCCGGGGCTTCCCTGGCCATGATCACGAGGGCAAAGGATCCGCTCAGCCGGGCATAGAGATCCACAAGGGCCTCCACCATGCTGCCCCTGGCGCTGTAGAGCCTCGACAGAAGCTCGGCCACCACTTCGGTATCCGTCTCGGACTTGTAGTCGCCGCAGGCTCCTTCCGCCAGTTCCCTGCGGATTTCACGGTAGTTTTCCACTATGCCGTTGTGGACGAGCACGAGGCTCGAGGAGAGGTCGGAATGGGGATGGGCGTTCACTTCCGTGACTCCGCCGTGGGTAGCCCACCGGGTGTGCCCGATGCCCTGGCTCCCCGAAACGGGGTGGTCCTCCAGGATTTTCTCGAGATCTGCCACCTTTCCCACGCCCTTGACTATATGAAGCTCCGGGGCATCCATGAGTGCAACCCCCGCTGAATCGTATCCCCTGTATTCAAGACTCCGCATTCCATTTATCAGAACGTCCTTGACGTTCCTTTCGCCGATATACCCGACTATTCCGCACATATTCCAAACACCGCCTTTTTCCGCTCAAAGAAAACCGCCTTCATTTTTGTGGCGGAAATTGCTTCCCGCTTTTGTATAAAGGCTTTACGGGCCTGTTTTCGCGGCCCCGGAGGCATCCGCCGAATCTTCGATACTCCTCCGTCCTCGTCAGCCGGGAGATCTCCCGGCGCAGGCGCTTCACCCTGGGCGCTTGTTACCGCTGCTCCATTTGCGCTACAGCCCGGAGCACCACCTCCCTGAGATCCGGATGATCCATGGCAAGCTGGATGTTGGCTGAGAGCCACCCCGGCTGGGTGCCGCAGTCAAAGCGCCTGCCATGAAAAACAACGCCCCAGACCGGTTCCCTTGATAGAAGGGTCCGTATGGCGTCGGTCAGCTGTATCTCTCCCCCGGCTCCTGCCTGCTGGCCGGTCAGGATGGGGAAAATAGACGGCGAGAGAACGTACCGTCCCATAATGGCGAGGTTGCTCGGCGCCGTTCCGGAAGCCGGCTTCTCCACCATATCCCGTACGGCGAAGATGCCGGGGGCCGCTTCTTCCGCCCTGACCACCCCGTACCGGGACGTTTCTTCAGGAGACACTTCCTCCAGGGCGATGACGCTGCCCCCCCGTTCTTCATGGACGGCGATGAGCTGGGCGAGGACCGAAGGACGGGCGATCATGACATCATCGGGAAGAATGACGCCGAAATACTCGTTCCGGCACACCGGCTCTCCGCAGAGCACTGCATGCCCCAGTCCCAGGGGACGGTGCTGCCTGAGGTAGATGAAATCGGCCAGTTCCGAGAGAGAGATCACCTCGTCGTAGAGGGTTCTCTTGTTTCTGGCCTTAAGCATTTCCTCGAGTTCAAAGGATCGGTCAAAGTAGTCTTCTATGGCCTTCTTGGCTCTGCCGGTAATCATGACCATTTCACGGCATCCTGCGGCAAGAGCCTCCTCGACGCCGTAGGCGATGATGGGCCGGTCCACCAGGGGAAGCATTTCCTTGGCGATCTCCTTGGTTGCCGGCAGGAAGCGGGTTCCAAGACCGGCAACAGGGAAAAGACATTTTTTAATGGACGAGGGCATGGAATCCTTCACCTTTCCTGTAGGCAGAAATATTTACATGCATTTCTCGCGAATGGCGTTCACAAGCATGTTTGAGACTTCTTCCATGAGCTTTCTGTCCCTGGCTTCCACGAGAACTCTCATAAGGGGTTCGGTGCCGGACGGCCGGATGAGAATACGGCCGGTTCCCCCAAGAAGCGATTCCACGTCGGAAGAAAGTTCTTTAATAAAATCGCCGTTCACTCGCTTCTCCCTCGAAATTTCCACGTTCCGGAGAATCTGGGGGTAGGGAGAAAACCTGTCGGCAAGGGTGTCCATATCTTCGCCCAGAGCAAGGCACGCCTTCAGGAAATAGAGGCCCGTGCAGATGCCGTCTCCGGTGTTGACCACCGAGGAGATGATCACGTGGCCCGACTGCTCTCCTCCCAGGCGGGATCCCGCCGCATTCATAGTCTCCATGACGTATCTGTCCCCAACCTGGCACCGGTGAACCCGTATGTTCTCCCTTCCCAGATGTTCTTCCAGGGCCATGTTGCTCATCACCGTGGCCACGACCCCCGAGCCGAGACATCCCGCCGAGGCGAGCCAGCGGCCGAGAATCCACAGCATAATGTCTCCGTCAAGGGGCCTGCCTCTTCCGTCGGACAGGAGAACCCGGTCGGCGTCTCCGTCGTAGGCAATCCCCACAGGCAGCCCTTTTTCCTGAACGAGGCCGCAGATATGGGACATTTTCATCACGCCCACGCCTTCGTTTATGTTCAGGCCGTCCGGTTCGTTTCCCACCACGGTCCACATGCCGCCGAGCTTCTCGAAAAGAGGAGGAGCCACGAAGGATGCGGCGCCGTGGGCGCAGTCCACCGCGCCTTTGACAGGGAAAGGCAGCTCCCTGCCCCAGAGTGAGGCAAGCCAGTCGCCGTATTCCCAGGCAAGTTCAGGAGTCTGACGCATTACGCCGACCGACGCGCCTGTGGGACGCCAGTCGTCTGTGAGGTTATCTCCCATGTATTCCTCGATGGCGGCCTCCATTTCATCGGAGAGCTTGTAGCCCTCACCGTCGAGGAACTTGATTCCGTTGTACTCCGCTGGATTGTGGGAGGCGCTGATCACCGCTCCGCCGTGCATGCCGGTCTTCTTGACAGCAAAACTGACGCCGGGTGTCGGAATCACTCCGAGCAGGAACACTTCCGCCCCGGCGGAGGTCATACCGGCGGCAAGGGCGGCCTCCAGCATCTGTCCCGATCTCCTCGTATCCCTTCCCACGGCGATTCGGGGCCTCGGAACTCCCCTTTCCGTGAGGAAGAGAATATAGGAACGCCCGAGGCGCAGGGCCATTTCCGGAGTCATGTCTCCCCTGTTGGCGACATCCCGGACGCCGTCAGTTCCGAAAAGGCAGCGCACTCTTTCGGGGTTGCTCGTCATGTTGCCTCACCATCCCAGCGGTTAGAAATATTCACTGTACGTCTGCAATGACCGTAATATTAGAGGGTTCAACCCTGACCACCTTCAGTTTCCCTTCAGTCCTGTTCCGGATCTGAACCGGAACGGTCAAACGGCGGGAAACGACGTTGGTCACGTTGACAAAGGGCTGGATGAGGAGTTCCTTTTCATCCAGGGAATTGACTTCCGAGGGAACTCCTTCCACGGTGACATTCACCGAGGGAGGTTCCACCTTCCACCCGGGGTAGACGCTCTTTCCCTCCACCTCGACAGCCACCCTGGACAGGAGCCGGGTCACCGTAAAGGGCGTCAGAAGGACGTTCACCCTCACGGACTGGGCCCCGACGATCTTCACCAGCGGGTCGTCAGGTTCCCTGAGAGGGACGACCATATTCTGCTCTTTGGTGATGTCGGTGATGTCAATGGTTTCGGTATCAAGCTTCGTCACCCGGTCGAGCTTCGCCAGAGGACCTTCGACGGTGACCACCGCCGGCTCCACCACCACGGCTTTCAGACGGAAATCATCCACCGGCTTGCCGATAATCCTCGCGTTCACCGGAACGTTTTTCTTCGGCACTCCTTCCGCGAGAACGGCTCTGAATTTCACCCGCTTCGGCTCGAAGGTCACGTCGTCCTCAAATTCCTCGGACCTGATGATCTCCACGGGCAGGGTAAGCTCACCCCCCGCCTTGAGCTCTTCAAGAGAGGGAGCGATCCGAGCGGTGCCTATCTTCGCGAGGTCTTTCTCGCTTCCTTTCACGCTTATGTCCTTGGGAACGATTTCCACCATGTCCAGATACAGCCCCGGGGGAAGGCCCTTGTCAACGGCCACCTCTACGGGGATGAGCCTGTCGATGTACCGGAGAAGCTCGATGTCGACATGGGTCGGAACCACATCCACCAGTTTCACATCCTTGGGGGCGATGGCCCTCACGGCAAGCCTGTATTTTCCCACGCCGAGCCCCCTGGCGTCCACCTCGCAGACCACCGCTTCCGGCGAAAGGGACGAGAGAACGCCCGGAGTGCCGGAAAGCACCACCTCCACTTCCTTCACCGGCCCCTTAAGAGTCGTCTGGGGAGGAACGTTGAGGTATTCCAGTGGAACGGACAGGCTTCTCGTCGTCTCCGTGGTCCTGCTTCCGGAAGCATAAAACCAGAAAGCGAAGGCAATGACCACGGCCATTACACGAAGGAACATGGGAGAGGATATTATATCATCGGTTTTTGGTGTTTCGGCCATATTGAACCGCAGCCTCCTCAGCGAAAAGAAAAACTCAGGTCCAGAGGGTCCGGATGTCTTCCTGCAATCTGTCGAGCAGCGATTTGTTTTCCTCGTCTTCGCCGGCGAAATAATGGAGCAGCAGCTTCTGCACCTGGGCCTCCTTGAGATTTTTGGACAGATGGCCGTTGATCGCCAGGGAGACTTCCCCTCGCTCCTCGGACACAACCAGAGCTATGGCGTCGGAAACCTCGGTAACTCCAAGGGCGGCCCTGTGGCGGGTGCCTATCCACCGTGAGAGGTCGGAATTCTCGGTAAGAGGCAGGTAGCAGCTCGCGGCGACAATGTTGTCCCTGTCTATGATGACGGCTCCGTCGTGAAGAGGCGTTCCCTCACAGAATATGGAGATCAGAAGCTCCTGGGTAATGTCGGCGTTCAGCTTGATGGCCGTTCTCCAGAAATCCTTCAGGCCTGTGTTCCGTTCAAGCACGATGAGAGCGCCGATCTTCTGTCCCTTGAGATAGCTGAGGGCCCGGGCGACTTCGTGGCTGAGGAGTTCGGCTTTCTTGCCTGTTTTTTTCCTCTGCCACAGGCTCCCGCCCCTTCCGAGCTCCTCGAGCATTTTCCGCAGCTCGGGCTGGAAGACGATAGGAATGGCGATGACCAGAACTCCCAGAACCTTTCCCAGAAACCATGAAAGGGTCCTCAGGTCGAATATCCGGGCAGCAGCGGCAAGGGCTCCCATGATAAGAAGCCCTTTCACGAGCTGCATCGCCCTGGTGCCGACGATCAGCAGGAGCAGCCTGTGGACGATTATGGAAATGACTATTATGTCGATGGCGTCCTGCCACCGGAAAAAATCAAGCATGGGTTCGCTCCGGGTTATAATATGGAACCATTCCGCACTATACTATACCACTTCAAAGGGAACATAGGGTGACGTCGCCAGGGCGAGCATGGCCCCGTAATCGGGGAAAAACTTCAGTTTGTCTCCCTGGGCGAGGGAGCTAGCGGAGTCTTCCACATCCAGGATCAGGTGATCGCTGGACGCACCGAGTATGGAAACACCCTCGAGTTCAGGAACAAGCCCTTCGACCCGAACGTCCTGCCTCCCCACAGCGGCAATGGCCCTCGTGCGGGGTCCCCGGTCCTCGAAAACCGGCCGTCCTCCGAAGGCATCGGCACCTACCGGCCCCACTGGAACCGACGGCTTCTTTCTCACCTCAACCAGTTCAGCCTCGAGCCACATGGTTCTCCGGATGAGCCAGGGAATGGATCTCATGGACGTAACGTCCTCGCCGAGAAGGATGCCCTCTCCGATCCTCAGGTTGTTGATGCCCGGTGGGATCTCCCCCCGTTCAAGGAGCAGGAGGGAAGATGTGGATCCCCCGGAAAAGACTGAAAGAGGGTAGCCGAGCTCCCGTTCCAGTTCTTTTCCGATGTCTGTCAGCTGAAGGAGTTTTTCCCTTGTCGGGAGGGTGCCTCCGTAACATCCGAAATTGACGCCCACTCCCCTGCAGCGGACTCTCCGTGAACGCGTCAGGGCTTCAGCGATTCTGCCGGTGTCGTCCATCCATACGCCTTCCCTCAGGTCGCCCAGGTCCACCATGATGATCACTTCGTGAACCAGTCCCGAGGCGGCGCAGGTTTTCTCCAGGCCGTCCACCGTTTCGGCGGTGCTGACGAGGGAACAGTCAGCCCGGGAGACCACCAGGGGCAGTTCGCTGAGCATGGGGATGCGGAGAAGAAGAAGGGGCAGGCCGGTGTTCATGGCCTTCAGGGCTGCCAGGTTTCCCACCCGGCTGTCGGCAAGCTCGGAACACCCGCCCGCCACCATGGCCCGGACGATGTCCGGATGGGCACACATTCCCTTGGTGACGCCGGAGACGGATATTCCCGCCGCGGAGCATTTCTGCACGACCCTGCGGGCGTTTTCCTCTATTGCTTTCGCGTTTACGACGAGACGGGGCCAGCATTCGGTCATGTTATCCTCCTCTCAGTTTTCGAAGAAGGGCAATGTCTCCACCGTACCCGGCACCGGTCTGGGGAGTTTCGAGAATGCAGGGCACCTGCTCCCACAGGGGATCCCCGAGAATCAGGGAAAAAGGAGTATACCCGAGTTCACCTTCGCCGATGTGGGCATGGCGGTCAAGTCTTCTGCCAAGAGGATGAGCGCTGTCATTGAAATGCCAGCATCGGACCCTGTCAACCCCCACCGCCGAATCGATCTGTCCGACCAGCCGGCGGTAGGCTGGCTCGGTCCGGAAATCATGGCCCGCGGCGAACATGTGGCAGGTGTCGAGACATATGCCAAGCCTTGGATCCCAGTCCAGCGCCTCGAATATGCGGCGGAACTCACGGAAATCGGCTCCGAGATTATTTCCCTGGCCCGACATGGTTTCCAGCAGGATGTTCACTCTCTTGTGGGATGTCCTTCCGAGCACTGTTCCCAGCCGTCCGGCCACGAGGTCGAGGGACTCTTCCGGGGGATTTCCCCTGGAAGAGCCGGGATGAAGCACCAGGTCCCCGATGCCGAGGATGTCGCACCGCTCGATTTCGTCCTCCAGGGCGGAGGTGCTTTTCTCGCCTGTAGCGTCGGTGGCGGCAAGATTGATGAGATAGGAGGCATGGACCACCACCTCCCTGATAGCACTGTCACGCCACGCCCGGAGGAACCGCTCGGCCCTCCCCTGGGATATGGGACCGCTCCTCCACTGGAGCTGGTTTTTCGTAAAAATCTGCACAGCTTCGCAGGAGAGTTCCTCTCCTCTCGCAAAGGCCTGTTCCAGCCCACCGGCAATGGAAACATGGGCTCCAATGAGGGCCATCAGCACATCCCGCCTTTCAGACTCCCGAGCACGCGGCGGAGTATCCGGGCGGTAACGCCCCAAATAATCCAGCCGTTTTCGAGGCGGTATTCCGGGTATTCATGCAGTGTTCCCCGGACTTCGACGGTCTTCGTCACGGGAACGTCCGAAAAGCGGTCAACGCCTGCGAAGCAGGCGCCCTCGGTCTCTCCTGAGGAGAGGTCGAGATCGGCGGGCTTGAACCGGGAAACCAGGCCTACCACGGGAAACACTGCCACACCTGAAACGACGGCATATTCCGGTTCCAGGATGCCGAGGGTTTCCACACACTCCGGCCCGATGCCCGTTTCCTCCGCAGTTTCCCTGAGAGCCGTGGAAACCGGGCCGAAATCACCCGGCTCTCTCATGCCCCCGGGAAAACAGATCTCCCCCGCATGATGCCTGAGTGTGGCAGACCGGCGGAGAAAAAGGAGCTCCGGCCCGTCGGGTCCCGGAAAGAACGGGACAAGCACAGCGCTCTTTCCCGGGCCGTCAGCAGTCACTTTCTCCCACGGAGGATCCGCGGGAGGTGAGAAAACCCCGGCGATGCGGTCTTTCCATTCCCGGGCACCGTTCC
>VSSQ01000341.1_pt1 | contig 38679 bp, 23 predicted proteins | sample 4763081 | NCBI WGS metagenome assembly VSSQ01 (sample SAMN12137344, study PRJNA551015) | bioreactor metagenome | isolation source: SDC9 anaerobic chlorinated ethene degrading culture | place: USA: Knoxville, Tennesee | collected 2015-01-01
CGAGAGCATGTGCATGTTCGCCGGCAACCAAACTGGCTGCATAGTTTCCGCCAACCTTGTATTTACCCGTTCCCAGCGGAGCTGAACGATCGTACTGACGCATAATGACGAAAGGTGTCGTGGCAAATCCACCCTTAAAATAAGGACCGACAGGTGCTACAAACACAATAAAAAGATATTCTTTGGCCGCACGCACACCCAGTTGCGGACTGATGCCAAACAAGAATGGGCGAATATATAAAGAGGCGCCGGAACCGTATGGCGGAACAAAACGTTCGTTTAGTTTTACGGCCTTAATTACAGCTTCACGAAATATTTCGCTGGTAATAGGCTCCATCAAAATACCTTTGCAAGAATGTTGCATGCGTTTTGCATTTTCATCTATTCTGAAAATCCGGATTTTTCCATCTTTACCTCTGAAAGCTTTCAATCCTTCGAAAACTTCCTGTCCGTAATGAATACACGTTGCAGCCATGTGCAATTGCATATATTCGTCTTCATGAACCTCCAACTCTCCCCATTTTCCTTCAGAGAAAGTACAACGTACATTAAAATCCGTTTTCATGTAACCAAAACCCAGGTTACTCCAATCGATCTGTTCCATAATTATTTAATTAACTCAATTAACACACAAAAGTACTGATAATTCGCCACTTTATCACCCTGTTAATTTATTTTTTTAATACAAAAACACTTTCATTTCCCATATTCAACAACAAATCCAATACACTCAGATTGGGATGAAAGCCAAACTTCTGCGCAAAAACCTGATAATATGTTTTATGCTGCTTAAAAACTACTTCTTTTTTGGGATGTATTGCAGGCCTTAAGTCAAATACATCATTTGGCAAATCCTTTGAATAAGTAGCGGTTAATCTGACCACAGGTTGTATATCGATCAACCCTAATATTTTTTGTTGAATTTCCATATTAAAGTCCCACAGGAAATTCCATTTTCTTTCATAAAAACCAATCAAATCATCCACATAATACTCAAAAAACGGACTGGAATTATATGACGATGCTATGGATTTCCAATGTTGTGCCTGCCAGTTACCATGATATGAAATTCTCACATCCCGGATGTGTGTTTTCCCGTTTTCAAACTTCTCAACGGGTATGGTGAGGTCCATCAAACCATTGGCTGTAGAAATCACACAACGGTTTCTGTAACTCTGCTTTATATAGAACTCATGTTGTTCCAGCAACACTTCTTCTGCATTGGCAAGTACCTCGTAATACTCAACCGGAGCGAGATAGGCTGTACTCAAACAATACCGGCCGGAGATATTTGTGTCCGGGACAGCGTTAACGGCGAGCATCCTTAAAGAAACGGTTAAACCTTATTTTACCATTGAACCAGCCCTTATCCTTGTCAAGCGACAGCCATACAGCTACCGGTCGTCCTACAATGTGATCCTCCGGTACAAAACCCCAGTAACGGGAGTCTGCAGAGTTGTGGCGGTTATCGCCCATCATCCAGTAGTAATCCATTTTAAAAGTATAATAAGCCGTTTCTTCTCCATTGATAAAAAACCTGCCGTCTTTCACTTCCAAGGTGTTCTTTTCATACACCCGGATGATACGTTCATAAATCGGGAAATTATACGCATTCAACCGGAGTGTAGCCCCCTTTTTCGGGATGTAAACAGGTCCCATATTGTCGCGGTTCCAGTTCTTTTTTCCGCCAAGAGGAAAAACATCTCCTCCCAGTTCATAGGGTTCAATCGCGATTTTCACAACACCCGGATAGCGTTTCATTTTTTCGAGCATTTCAGCAGTCAACGGGAAATGATAGATTGGCATGGCCGGATCCATCCCTAAAAACGATATCAAATGGTAATCATACTGGGCATTCAACATCAGCCGGTCTTCTTTGCTGATACCCAGTTTAGTCTGCATATCTGCAGAAAGATAACGTCCGTCGGTTTGCACATAATAATTATACTGAATGCCTGGATGAGCTTCCTGTGGCTCGTTGTTAACAAAAATCTGATTATCCCTAATTTCAAACCAGTCACCAGGAATACCCACGCATCTTTTTACATAATTCTCACGGCGGTCGACCGGACGATAGACAATTTCGCCATATTCCTGTTTCTTTGACCTTACGATTGTCCTTCCTGCCGCCATCACAGCATCCACATCAGGCTCTATTCCGGGCTGTTGCATTTTCAGGCTGTTATATCCTTCATAATAACAACTGATGTAATAGTCAGGGTTTTGCTTGTTTACTGGAACTGTATCGCCTGTCGGAAAATTGAATACCACAATATCGTCCCTTTCAATACGATCGAAACCTTTCAGTCGTTTATAATCCCACTGCGGTTTTTCCAGAAATGATTTAGTATTGATAACAGGAAAGGTATGCTGGACAAGCGGGAACGAGAGGGGCGTATTAGGTACGCGGGGACCGTAACTCGCTTTGCTTACAAACAGAAAATCGCCTACCAGTAAACTTTTCTCCAAAGAAGAAGTTGGAATCTGGTAATTCTGAAATAAATATGTATTGATAAAATACACTGCGATCAAAGCAAAAACGATAGCATCGACCCATCCCATTACTGCCAGAAAAGTTTTGTTTTTCGACTTCTTCCACCATGTCCAGGGTATCAGTTTGGTGATAAAAGCATCAAAAACCACCGGCAGCAACAATAACCACCAGAAATTACCTACCCAAACGATAAAAAGAATATAAATTACACACCAAATAATAGCCTTAATCCATTGTTTAAGAGGCTGAGAAAAACGGGTGTTTTGTTGCTCTTGAGTCATGATGTTTATGTTTTTTTTCTATTTTAGTAACAGAACTGTCTCAATGTATTTTAAGCAAGAAACAGTCAAGGTGTTTCAGAAGCGTTCAAATTTCAATAAATCCTGCATGGTATAAAACCCTTTTTTCCCGGCAGTAAATTCAGCTGCAATTACAGCGCCCAAAGCAAATCCTTCACGGCTTTTCGCGTCGTGGGTAATGGTAATCGAATCCACATCCGAATCATACACGATGGTATGAATACCCGGGACCTGACCTTTCCTGATTGATTTAATGGCCATCGATTCAGGTGTTGACTCCACCTCTTTCGACCAACTTGTTTTACGCTCGAGATTTTCCAGAATTCCTTCAGCCAGTGTGATTGCCGTGCCACTCGGGGCATCCAGCTTTTGCATATGATGTACTTCGGTCATCTCCACATTATAAGCCGGAAATTTATTCATCAATTTAGCCAGATATTTATTTACAGCCATGAAGATGTTTACACCAATGCTGAAGTTAGAACTCCAGAAAAGGGTATATCCTTTGGCTGCTATTTCCTGTTTAACCTCAGGCAGATGTTCCGTCCAGCCTGTTGTGCCACAAACAACGGGCACACCGGCAGCAAAAGCACTGTGAATATTCCTCAGGGCTACATGCGGCACAGTAAACTCAATGGCTACATCTGCACTTTTAAAGCTTTCCGACTGAAAATCAGATATATTATCAACATCTATGATAGAAACGATTTCATGTCCGCGTTCTTTGGCTATACGTTCGATGATTTTCCCCATCTTTCCATAACCAATCAATGCAATCTTCATAATATATAAATAATTTTTTAATTCACTTTGAAATTTTAAACTCTTGAACCACAAAAGGCACAAAAGAAACACTAAGGAAACACAAAAGTAAATTTTTAAACCATATAAGTTACATATAAGCATTCAGACCTTAGCTTTAGATCACTAATACTGATTTGTTCCCAATAAAACGAGGGTACACGCCTCTTCGTATGCAATCCCGTTCTTTTTAAGTATTATTTCAAATTCCGGATTTTCAGTTCCCGGATTAAAAATCACCCGGTTAGGTTTCAATGAAACAACATAATCATAATAACCCGGCTGATTTTTCGGACCTATATACAAAGTCACCGTATCCAGATGCTGATATTGTTTTCTTTCCGTATCAATGGTTTGGCCAAAAATCACATCCGGACGGAGGCCGAGCAATTCAATTTCATGACCATGGGCTAAAAGCCTTTCTGCAGCTTTATAAGCATATCGCTCCGGGTTGCTGCTTGCGCCGATAATCAATGTTCGTTTCATATTTAATTTTTTTTCAGTAGAAAACTCACCAAATTGCATCACTTATCCCATCAGATAAAAATCCAACACTTCAAAAATTTCTTCCTTTGAAGCCGTCTGATTAATCTGAATTTCACCTATATCCGACAAAAGAGTAAAGTTGATTTCCTTCGATTCGTTTTTCTTGTCGTGTGTCATCAATTCGTAAAGCGCCTCGTAATCATGACAATCGAAATCAAACAGACCATAAAATGCTTTAGTCATGTATTTCAATTTCAACAGCTCTTCCTTCGGAAAACCAAGTTTTACGTGCGATAGGTACAGTTCGCATAAAAGTCCCCACATCACAGCATAGCCATGCAACACAGGACGTTTCACCCGATAGGAGAAAGTCTCGAAAGCATGTGCAAAAGTATGTCCGAGATTCAATGCCTTACGTATATTTTGTTCTTTCGGATCTATTTCAACTACCTTTTCTTTGATACGAATACTGCGATCTACCAGAGTATGTAAAAGTTCAAAATCAACCTCATCCAGGTTAAATTTTAACACTTCCTGCCACTCCTCGCGGGTATCAATCAAGGCATGTTTTACCATTTCAGCAAACCCCGACCGAAGATTCTGCACATCCAGTGTTTTAAAGAAATCAATATAAATCAATACCTGACGCGCTGGATTAAACACCCCGATTTCATTTTTCAGTCCCAAAAAATTAATCCCGGTCTTACCTCCGGTAGCAGCATCCACAGCTCCCAATAAAGTTGTTGAGATATTGATATATTCAATTCCCCTTTTGAAAGTCGAAGCGACAAATCCGCCAATATCGGTAATCATACCTCCGCCCAAGTTAATTATCAACGACTTGCGGGTAGCGCCATTTTCACTTAGATACTTCCAGACAAGAACAGCTGAATCAATATTCTTATTTTCATCTCCTGCCGGAATATTAATGAGGTGTGCCCCCTTTAAACAAGCAATATCTTTAACAAGCGGAAAGCAATAATGAAGCGAATTATCATCGGTTAATATAAAAATATCCTCAGGCTCATGCTTACCAACTACTTCGGTTACGGCTTTCCGGATATCTGTACATATAATAGTCTGTTGCTGCATCATGCTTTATTATTTGAGCAACAAAGATACAGATTTTTCTGTTAAATATAACAGGTTTACCAATTTCAAAAACACAGTCAGCACATCAGGCACACTATTGTTTAATTAAAAACATCACACAAAATATTAAATTAGTTAAAATAATTTCATACATGAAAATATGTTCATATATTTGCACGAGTTTTAATAACAGCAATATGATAGATTTGACTCAAATGGAACAAGCAGCTTACACATTAAAAGCCATTTCGAACGGGACTCGTTTGTGTGTAATTTCTCTTTTAGCAGAAAAAGAGGAGTTGAATGTTTCGGAGATTGGCGAGAAACTGCAATGCGAACAATCTTTGTTGTCACATCACCTGACCGATATGCGGGCCAAAGGTATTTTGAATTGTCGCCGGGAGGGTAAAAACTGTTTTTATTCACTGAAGAATAAACAGATCACGAAGATTCTCGACTGCATCAAGTCGTGTGCGTGTGTTTAGCCCAACACACTTAAAGCATTGAATTTGACACATTTAAATTACAAAACATGAAAGAATTTATTAAAAAACATATTTTAAAGATAGTTGGAATTATTACCGGCATGACCGGAGGCTATTTATATTATTACTTTATCGGATGTCAAAGCGGCACCTGTCCGATTACTTCCAATCCGTACATCAGCATATTGTATGGAGGGGTGTTGGGATATTTATTTTTTGATTTATTTAAGAGAAAGAAAACGGATATAAACAATTCAGAAAAACAGGAAGATGTATAGCACATTTTATGTATCGAAATCGCAATGCATGAGTTGCAACAACGAAGTTTTGAAACAACTGGGCACGTTACAAGGGGTATTTGGTGCTGAAATGGACCGGATAGACGGAAAGATTGTGATACATCATACTGATGAAATTTCCAGAGCAACGATTGGGAAAAAGTTAGATGAACTTGGCTGGAAAGAAACAGAAACGAACAAAGAAGAAGATGAACCATCCGTATGGGGATGTGCTTTATAAACAATCTGTCCTTGTTGTTGTTAGAAACTAAAGATCATTAGATAAACACAAAACAAATAAAATGAAAACAATATGAAGAAAATCCTGGGAGCATCGTTGATGCTGATTTTAATTGCTTTTACAGCATGTGGTAACCAATCCGGTAGTAAAGCTGATGTAAAAGAAACAAAAACAAATAATACTAAAACAAACGAAACAAAAAAAATGGGAACAATTCATTTAACCAAGGCTGAATTTTTGCAAAAGGTGGCCAACTATGAGACAAATCCGACCGAATGGAAGTATTTAGGCGACAAACCTTGTATTATTGACTTTTATGCCGACTGGTGTGGACCCTGTAAAGCAATCGCTCCGGTATTGGAAGAATTAGCAAAAGAATACGACGGTCAGATTTATATTTATAAAGTAGATACTGAACAAGAGCAGGAATTGGCTGCCGCATTCGGCATACGCAGCATTCCCTCACTTCTATTCTGTCCGATGAATGAACAGCCACAAATGGCACAAGGTGCACTTCCAAAGGAAACATTCAAAAAGGCTATTGATGAAGTGTTGCTGAAGAAAAGCAATTAAATTTATTGATATTTTTTAATTGTTATAAGTCTGGGCATGTCGCAGGACTTTACAACAAATGCTATTCTTATTTGAAGAGCTGTTACCAAAATGAAAGATAAGAGATCCAAGCGGCACAAATAAGAAAATAAATGAAAAAGCATCCGACAGCAATATGTTATCGGATGTTTTCGTTTATAATCCTCCTGTTTGAAAAATTAGATCTAAGTATTATGATTTTCTTCATACGAGGTACATTATCATGTCCAAATCTCACCAATATTTACCCCTAACAAGGAGTAAGTAGCAAATAAGATCACTGGTAATAGTAGATTTCTCTTCTTCATGACATTAAAATTAGACATTAAAGAAATCATCTTATCAAAAAACAGATACTGTGTTTAACTGTTTTACCTGCATTTAAAATACTGGCTTTAAAATGCGCCTGATTAGGGTCATCAGGAAAGAATTGAGCTTCTAGGCAGATACCCGACAAAGGTCGGTGTGGTTTAGACAAATAATCTCCGGTATAAATTTGTATACCAGGCATGGTTGAGTATACATCAATTGTAATTCCGGAATTTCGTTCTCGCAGAGACGCAAGATGCTTCATCGTGGCTTCCGAATTACTGATAAAATATGTATTGTAGCCTGGTAAAACTTCATTTTTCAGAGGCATCAATGATTGAATTTCCTGATATTCTGTAAAGTCAAAGGCAGAATCTTTGACAGGCTTTATAACTCCTGTAGGTATAAAATCATCCTTAGTTTCCAGATAATAATCTGCAAGAACTCTCAGTTCATGACTCAGAATAAGGTCATCTCCCCCCGACAAATTGAAATAGGCATGACAAGTTGGGTTAAAAACTGTTTTCTTATCAGTATCAGCCTTGTATTCTATTTTCAATTGATTATCATCCGAAAACGAATAGCTGACAGAGAAGTTGAGTGTTCCTGGAAAACCTCCTTCGCCATGCTGACTAATATAGGATAAAATCAAACGATCATCTTTTATCTCATGCGAAAACACCCTTGTATTAAACCCTTTATACCCTCCATGATTTGAATTCTCACCATCGTTCTTATCTAGTAAATACATTTCTCCGTCAAGCTCAAATCTGGCGTTAGCAATACGGTTGGCAAATCGTCCAATTGTACTTCCGACATAATTCGTATCAGTAAAATAGTCTTCAATATCAGTATAATTCAAAATGATGTTATTCATTTCTCCTGTCGCATCAGGAACAACTAAGGATATCAATGTAGCCCCATAATTGCAAACCTCAGCATAAGAGCCATTTTTATTCTGAAGGTGAAATAAAATAACATCTACTCCATTCAGTTGAGTAATCCTTTTATATGAAACAGGAAAAGGCATAGTTTATCCGTTATTTATTATTGAGGATAATATATTCTCCTTTCTTCAAATGAATTGTGAGCAAGTTTCCTATCATTTCAGGGATAAATTTCACTCCATTTTTCCTTAGGTGTAGTTTAGCCAGGTTTGATGGAACAAGGATTTTGTACACATTATCTTCCTTTGCAGTCAATTTCATGGATATAACTTTTCCGGTTTTCCACTTCAAATCTACTTCACCGCCACCACGCACACATATTCCCTTAAAATAGCCGGTTTTTAATTCTTTAGGTAAAGATGGCAGCAATTCAATATAACCCTCATGACTTTGAATTAGCATCTCTGCAAGTCCTGCCGGAGCAGCTTCATTGGCATCAAAAGAAAAGATATCAGACTCAGCACTGGCAATTCCGGCTGGCGACATAGTGAACAGATTTTCTCGGGAGAATTCAATCAATAAGCTTTTCATATTTTTATAGGCTTCTTCTGCATTTTTCAGACGGGCGTAAAAACAAATCATGTTGGCACGACTCCATTCTACATCTTCCCAGTTCTTTGAGTTTAGTTGACGGTATACAGATTTATTGACCGCCTCAGCAAGTTCCGGAGTCTGTTTCATACTGATCTGGTTAAACGGGTAAAACGACAAAAGATGAGATGAATGCCTGTGATTCGGATGAGCAAGATCATAGTCCTCGAACCACTCCTGAAGAGTTCCGTCTTTTCCGATTTTAAACGGAGGTAACTTAACTATTGCCTTTTCAAGTGATTTACGAAAAGACTCATCTACACTTAATATCCGTGAAGCTTCAATACACGATTCGAGAGCTTCATATACCAGTACTCTATCGGAGGTCGGAGTCATCGAAAGCGCATATTCACGTCCATCGACTAAAAATGAATTCTCAGGTGAAGTACTTGGACCAGTCATCAGATAGCCGTTACGGGGATCTTCTTCCAGATAATCGAGAAAAAACTCAGCACTTTTTTTAAGTACCGGATAAGCCTGATTTTTCAGGAACTCCTTATCTAGCGTAAACTGGTAATGACTCCAAAGGTGAGAGGCTATCCACGCTCCTGCTGTAGGAAAAAGTCCCCAGCCAACCCCTTGTCCCGGTGCGGTATATCCCCATACATTGGCTACCGTATGAGCTGTCCATCCACGACTACCATACACTTTCATGGCTGTTTTTTCCCCATGTTTTGCTAAATCTTCAATATAAGAGAAAAGAGGGGCATTACATTCATGCAAATTACCAATGTTGGACAGCCAATAATTCTGCTGGGTATTGATATCTAAATGATAATCACAGGTCCATGGCATATTTGCAGCCAGGTTATCATTCCATACTCCCTGTAAATTTGCCGGTAAGGGAGAGTTTTCTCTCGAAGATGATATCAAGAGATACCTTCCATACTGAAAAAACAAGGCAATTAAACCCGGATCGTCTTTACCTTTTTCTTTAAGTTGTTTCCATCGAATATCCGTAGGTAACTGGTCGAATTTTGTTTTGCCAAGAAATATCTTAGTTCTGTCAAAAAGTTTTTTATAATCATCGATATGAGTCTTTTTAATTTCTTCATATGATTTTTTTGTCGCATTTTGCACTGTTTCGTCACACAGTTCCCTATATCCAGTATTTTTATAATTGGTTCTCAGATCGATGGTAATAATTGCCTCTGTAGCATTTTCAACATGAATAGTGTTTTCCTTTACAATGAGCGCTCCTGTTGGCGCCGAAACATGGATATTACCTTTGTATAGCACGCCACCGGGACCTTGTTTATCGAACAAAGCCTGCCCAGAAAAACTTAATATATCACCAAAAGACAATACCTCAGATTTACGCAGTAAATCCAGTCCAAGATCAAAACTCAGAGCATTGGCTTTATCAGCAGAAAGCTTAACAATCAAAACATCATCGGGATTCGAACACATGTATTCTCTTCTGTATTTTACATTACCCACCGTATAAAGCACAGTTGTAAGCGAATGTTCAATATCCAGTTTTCTTGTGTAATCGCTAATCTTATCGGAATGATGGAATAATATTTTTAGGTCACCAAAAGGGAGATGCGTACCAAAAGAATGAGGTGTCCCTGACAAATACTGGGTAGCAAGTCTGTTTCCTTCCTCCAGGTTTCCGGAAAAAAAATACTGTCTTATTTTAGCTAATTGTTCTTTTCCACAGGTCTGTTCCTGATTTTCATCAGGCTGACCCGACCAAAGCGTAATCTCGTTTAAGGCTATTATTTCCTCATTGATTCCACCATAGATCATGGCTCCAAGTCTTCCGTTTCCAACAGGCGTTGCCTGCATCCATTCCTGTGCTGGTTGTTTGTACCATAATGCTAATGAAGCTTTTTCGTTTGATTGGTTGGCATAGGATGTAAGAAAGAACGACAACGAGCATATAACACCCATTATCAGTGAAATAATTTTTCTCATGCGAATTATTATTTTTAGAAGACAGAACGTTCCGATAAGACAGGAAAAAGAGAGTGCCTGACAGCATGATACACAACGAAAATCATCTATACAAGCAAATATCCTCAGGCACTCCCTTTAATAATTAACAACAGGATTAATCGTCAGGAAAATAAGTTATCTAACAGCAAACTTGACAACACCTCTTTCAGTAGCTTTAGCAGCGTGTAGCAAATAAACACCCGGAGTCAATGTCAATGCTTTCTGAACGACAGTTCCTGCAACATTGAAATCAGCTACCGTTCTTCCATCAATACCGTACACAGCCACATGATATCCATCCAGATTCTTCAAATTTAAAGCACCTTGTGAATAATAAATCTGACTATTGTCCAACACAACATTTTTTACTGCTGAGTTTGGATCCAGTTCAACAAGATAACCCATAAAGAAATCATCCCAATCCCAGTATACACTTTCAGGGACATACCAACTAAAGTTTATTTTACCGTCGCCACTTCCAAAAGCATTAGCATTAATAACCACATCCTCTGCCGGTTTTGCCCATGAAGCAAATATTTTAGTGATACCGGTTTTCTCAAGCGACCAATCATCGATGAAAGCAACTGATGACGGGAATTTGATTTCAGTCAAAGCACCACAACCTGAGAATGCGCCCATACCTATAATTTCAGTGCCTGTTAATTTTACTGATTTCAATTTAGGACAATCCTGAAACAGCCAGTTTCTCAGTTCACCAACATTAATAAATTCAATTGATTCCAAAGTGGGAATTTTGGCAAAAGCACAATCACCAACACTTTCTACGTTGTTTACCACAGCAGAAGTTATAGCAGTTCCGTACAACGACCATGCAACAATCTCTCTGACATTCTCTAGATTAATTGAGGTCAGATTTTTTGCATCCTGAAAAGCACATACTTTGAGACTTGTCACACTGGGAGGCAAAACAATACTCTTAAGTCCTGTGTTTTGAAAGGTATGCTCGGTAATAGCTGTTACTCCATTGGGGATATTAATACTTTGCAGGGCAGGGCAACCATAAAACGACCAATCCTCGATAGATGTTACAGTTGAAGGAACCACCACTGTCGGCAACGACTCACATTGTGCGAGAGAAGAGTTTCCAATAACTTCAAGACCTTCCGGTAAAGTCAGAGAAACCAGATTGTTATTGTTACGAAGCGAGTTATTCCCTATTTTTTTCACAGGATAAGTAACTCCTCCTATTTCCACTGTAGCAGGAATTACGATAGTTGCCTGCGAATACCTGACATCAGTATCTCCGCTTTTAGGAAGCGGAGCCACTTCAACAGCAGTTCCATCATTAATGATGTTGTAGTTTATTCCATTAATTAAATTTTGTGCCTGCAATTGAAATGCAAAGCAGCATAGTGCTAAGATTGCACCTTTCAAAGTGTAATTTGTTTTCATAATAAAAAATAATTTGTTTGACAATAAAAGATTAATAGACAAATTTTACAGAGGACATTCTTTCCTCCGTTTGTATTCTAGCGATATAAATTCCTTTTTCAAGTGATGAGATATTAATTGTTTCTTTTCCATTCTTGTTGGTGTTTTTTTTATTCACCAAACATTTTCCGAACATATCAAAAATTTCAACCGATTCAATCCTGTTTTCGGTAAACAGAGTCAGTGTATCACTCTGCCGGTCGGCAAAAACAGAGATATCTCCAGACGAATGATTTTCTGAAACACCACTTATATTCGGGTCATTCAATTGAATAACAAAACCTCCACCCTGTGCCATATCGATGGTTAACTGATCTCCTTTGGAGATAGTTCTGGTCCGGTACACATATTGAGTGGGCTGCGTACCTGACACTTCACTGTCCCTGAATATTACAGCATCATAAATAACATCAGGTGACAAAAAGTCGAAACTTACTGTGACAGTTCTGGCATCCCAGTTTGTCATGCCCCCCACATACCAGTTATTACCTTTTTGTTTAGCAGTTACAATATATTGACCCAGTTTTGCTTCTAACGGCAATGTTTTATCCCAAACTGTAGGGACTGTTGAAAGAAATGTCTTAATATCAGGGTATTTATTGTATTCAGTAGGTGAATCACATAGATAACCCAACCAATGATCAAATACCACGTACATCGACAACTCATGAGCCCTGGTTCCCATACTCATGGGAACAGTATTGTCTCTGTCGACCGGATAAAATTCAGCTGCTGTTTTGTTTCGCATTGATCCGGGCGTATAATCAAACGGACCGGCCAGCGCACGAATAAACGGGAATTGTGTATGATAATCAGGTGTCACAATGCTTCTCCAAAAATTATCCTCAGCTCCTCGCACAGCTTCAAAATTCAGAATATTAGGATAAGTTCGATTCATGCCTGTCGGAACCGGGCAACCGTGAAAAAGACCAACCATCTGATTATCAGCTAGTCTTTGAGCAAACTCATAACCCCAGCGCATAGCTTCCTGGTCGTTACGTTCAAAGAAGTCGATTTTGGCTCCCGATACCCCTAACACTTTCATTTTTTTTATCCAGTCACCCGGATACTGACGAACACAACTTGCCCAGGTCCAAACAATGATTTTCACATTCTTTTGTTTTGCATAACGGCATAACTCATACAGCCAGCTTTCCTGATAGCCTGCATCAAAGGTCATGTATTCAACTCCATTTTCTGAAGCCCAGTCAATATAATATTTATATAGCTGAACACTCAGGTTTTTATTTCCTACGGGAAAGTCAACTCCCTCGAGCATTGCCTTATGCCACCACTCCCAGGCTGTCATGCCCGGTTGAATCCACGACGTATCTTCAATGCGTGAAGGCTCAGCTAACAGATACACCAATTCATTATTCAACAGCGACTTATCATCATCAGATACAATGATAACCCTCCAGGGAAAAATCCGGCTCCCACTTGTTCTTGCGATAAAACTTTCACGTTCATAAACCAAATGGTTCGAATAATAGTTGTTCGGATCAATTACTGATTTTGGAAAACCGGCCCACATACCACGTACCGAACGAGTACCGCCACCAGGATTTCGTTCCATATACATACCCGGATAGTCATAAGTATCAGCTTCTGTGATGACAACCTTCAGCGGCGATTCTTTTATTTCGAACAGAACCGGAGTTACCGAGAACTTACTCGACAATGCGATGGGAGCTGAGTAAATGTTATAAACTCTTTCAAAATTGCGAAAACCTTGATGAACTGAATATATTTTTCCTCCATCTCCTGTCTCGTTATAATAATGAGAGTCACATTCGGGAAAATAAACTTTCGGGGTGGTTGTAAAATTAAACACTGCATCTTCACTATTGACGGTAATTTCACCTTCCAAAGCCGTCACAAACCGGTATGCCAACCCTTCGTTATAAGCTCTGACAATTAATTTGTAGTTTTCGTCATACTCTATGATTAATTCATTATAGGCTTCTGTCAGCACTTTATTTTTTCCAACCGGCACGTTGACCTGGCTATTCACTGAACTTGTCTGTGTATTCTTAACCGTACCAGCCCCGATGGTTACTCCGTTCGACAGATTCAAACCAATTGGCGATGTATTAATCAATTGTGTATCACCATGCCAAATTTCATAGTTTGTACCATTCTCAACATTCAATTTTATTTTTAACACATTATTGGGAGAAACCACCTCATAGGAAGTAGCGGTCAGTGCTGTCATGTAACCAAGCAAAGCAAGGAAAGCGATGTATATTTTTTTTGTCATTATAAAATTTATTTATTACTTAAACAAAACTAGAATGCGCATACCGGGAACCGGAGATTCACCGGCACACGCTTATATATATAGAAAACTAATACCCTGCATTTTGATCTGTTTCAGGATTCATGAACGGATTTGTCAATAATTCTTTTTCAGGGATTGGCCAACGAACATGAAAATCGGAAATTGTATTTTTCTCCTTTGCCCAAGGATTACGTGCTTTGATAAGCTCAACAAACTTTCCGGTACGAATTAAGTCCATACGTCGCCATCCCTCGAAACAGAGCTCCCTCATTCGCTCATTCATGATCTCTTCACGGAATTGTTCCTTTGTAAAACCTGACCATGCTTTACCAGCATAATTACTCCCGAAGGCGCGTTTACGCACCTCATTTACCACAACACAAGCTTCCGGAGTTCTGTCAAGCTCATTCAAACATTCAGCATAGAGTAGCAATAAATCAGCATAACGAATGAACAAATAGTTTTTACCCGACCAGTAAATACTGGAACCACTGGTAACTTCCTCATCACGGGCTACTTTCTTCACTTCATCAAAAGCAGGCTCGTGTTTATCCAATCGCCTGTCTTCCCATTTCTTGATATGCGGATCGAGCTCATCTGCCCCCCATGAAGGAGTTGTATATGTCACACCCTGATAGGTAAAATCAAAACGAATACTTGCTGCCCTGCGTGAGTCACCTTCTTCCCAGACACCTCCTTCTGATTTCATCTTATATGCATACTCGGTGGGCAGTGCTACATCATAACCTCCAATATAGCAGCCTTCACCTTCTTTCAAACTGGCCAATGTACGTGATCCCATATCCCATTGCCAATAATTCGGTCCCGAGCTGTTACAAATAAAATCCACCTCAAAAACAGATTCCGGCAAGTTAAATTCATTTTGGTCAGGCCACATTTCATCAAAAAGAGTTGCATAACTCTTGGTCAAACGATATTTATCTTTGATGTTATTCTCGAAAATCTTACGCGCCTCATCATAATTGCGAAAACCACTTTCAGGCTGTGCATACATATGAACTTTCATAAGCATAGCATAAGCTGCGCCCTGAGTAGCCCTTGGACCAGTTTGTTTTCCTTCTGCCAGATATTGAGAAGCATAAGTAAAATCGCTATAGATTTGTTGCCAAACTTCAGACAAAGGGCGACGGGACATGTTCACCTCAGGAACTTTCAAATCCATAATTTCCACAACCGGTACTTCTCCCCAGTACATTGCCATTTCAAACATTGACATGGCACGCATAAAACAAGCATTGGCACGTAACAATCTAAGATACTGAATTTTAACAGAATCAGTTTCTGTTTCAATCATCATTTCCAGTCCCTTGACACACTTGGCTGCCATGTTGATTGAAGGCCAGCGACGCGCCCACATTTCACTAACCTGAGATGAAGACTGGTTTAGCATCCCGTCATAATAGTCCAATCCCGACTGCCCGGCATCCATCATCTGCACAATACCTTGTTTAGTCTCATCCAATCCCAACAAGGTGAATGTCAACCCGGCACGTCCAGCCTTGGCATTACGGTAAGAAACATACAAACCATCCACAGAGGGCTCCAGTACACTTAAATCAGTAAACACCTGTTCCTGAGTTAATGAAGACTTCGGCAATTGAGTCAGAAAGTCATCACAGGCAACAAATAACTGTATCATGAATAATATGACAATCAGTTTTCCTATACTCTTTATAATCGATTTCATAATATTGATATTCTTTTTATTGTTACATTTAATTAAAACGATGCATTTAATCCGACAACAAACATTTTAGTCGGCGGATACCAGTCTCCTGTTTCTGGATCGAAACCTTTATAAGGAGTCAGACAGAAGAGGTTGGTCCCGGTAGCATAAAGTCTCAGGTTACTAAACTTTATCAATTTTGTAACATTTGATGGTATGGTATATGCAAGCGTAAGGGTAGAGAGCCGCAAATAAGAAGCATCCTGCACTGAGCGATCCATATTACTTGCTGAAAAAGTATTATAAGAAGGACTTGTATCGGCAGGATCATTAATAATGGGGCGTGGATATTTAGCACCGGTATTGTCCGGTGTCCAACGATCAAGTAATTCGATTGAAGCCAGTCCCCTACCCGTACTTCCTGTCATCGACTCATAAATATAACTCAATTTTTTTGCACCATACGAATAGTTAAATACTGCATTAAGTGAGATACCCTTATAATTAATATCAGTAGCAAATCCTCCATAGAATTTAGGATCAGATGAACCTACAATCACACGGTCATCCAGATTATCAATCTTCCCATCAGGACCAGAGCCATCAGGTCCAGCCACATCCAAAGGATACAAATCGCCAGGATTAACGCTACGACCCGCCCAATCAATCTGATTCAATCGATCCATATCGCTTTCCTGCGCTATACCTCCGGTACGCCAGATAAAAATAGTGTTACGCGATTGTCCTACAAATAAATTTCCCTCTTTTTGTAAATTACGATCGCCATCATACTTATAAACCGCTATGTTATTCCCATACAGACGAGTAACTTTGTTTTTATCAAATGAGATGTTGGCAGAAATATTCCACTGTAAATCCCTAATCTTAAAAACATTAAAGTCCACAGAAAATTCCATTCCATTATTTTCAATTGCTCCGACATTGGCTACACGTTTTTTATAACCGGTAGATTCAAAATAATCCATCGTCATTAACAAGTTATCGTTCAAAATATGGAATATGTCCGCAGAGAAACGTATCCGGTTACTCCAAACTGACAGATCAACTCCCAGATTATATTGTTGTTGTGACTCCCAGCTGATGTTCTCCGTACCAATCCTATCGATTGCAACATAAGTTGTAACTCCTTTCTGAACATTCGGATTGAAAAGATTCAAATAAGCATAATCATCAATTTCCTGATTACCTACCGATCCGTATCCAACACGGAGTTTCAATTGATCAAAATAATGTTGATCCTTCATAAAATCCTCTTCAATCACATTCCAGGCACCTGAAAAAGAAGGAAAAACGCCCCATCTGTATTTCGGAGCAAATTTAGAAGAACCGTCGATACGTGTTGAAACAGTTAATAGATATTTATCTTCATAAGCATAATTAACACGACCAATAAACCCAGCTAACGATGAACCTGTAAAATTGGAGTATGCTTCTCGACTATCAATAAAATTTGAAGCTCCCAGGTTATAATACAAAAACATATTATCGCTAAATCCTTTAGATTTTGCCTGTGTATAGTTTCGATCAATTTTCGAGAAACTTGATCCTATCATAGCATTTATACGATGCTTTCCAAAAGTGTTGTCATAACTGATAGAGTTGTCCCACTGCCAATTCGTACGATTATCGCGATTATGAGTAGCCTCACCATGGTGTGCATAACGAATAGCCTGCTGAATATCATTAGGAATGTATCGGAATCTTGTTTCCTCAAGAAAGTTTAAGGCGAAAGTACTACGGATATGCAATCCTTTAACAGGATTAACATTAACAAAACTGGAAGAAATTAAACGATTACGGATTCGGTCATTCTCAATTTTCAGGGTATTCAACGGATTGAAATAATTCTGGTCGTAAAAGCCGCCCCAATTCAATGTTAATTCATTACTGATAGGAAGCATCGGATTAGCTCCACGTGCATTTGCAAATACCTGATCGTCGTCGAAAATCTCGGCTTCATCACGAACAAACTGAGTATTTGTGCCTACTTTAAGCCACTTTTTAATATTATATTCCGAATTAATACGCCCAGTATATTTTTTATTACTCAGATTTTTCACCAATCCTTTACTATCGGCATAGCCGAAACTCATATAATAAGACCCATCTTCATTGGCTCCGGAGAAACTCAGAGCATGGTTTTGTTCGGTCGCATCCTGCGTTACTTCTCCTAACCAGTCATAATCCTTAAAATTAGGATCATTAAATGCATCCAACTCATATTGTGCAAAAAGAAAACCACCGGTTCCATCTGCTTTGTAAGGATTCATCATTCTATTATTGTAGAAATTAGTCCTATCCTCTTCAGTAGCATTAGGATGACGAGCATTATAACCATTCAACGCAGCATCAATACGTAACTGCGACAGTTGTTTGGAGTTCATTTGCTCCGGCATCTTAGCATAAGTACGTATACCGAACCATCCATCATAGCTTACAGTTCCCTGACCTTTCTTACCTTTTTTTGTTGTAACCAGAATTACGCCGTTTGCCCCCCTTGAACCATATAAAGCAGTAGCCGAGGCATCCTTAAGCACTTCTACTGATGCCACATCATTCAGATTCACCGCATTAAAACCTCCACCAAAATTATCCATCACCAAACCATCTACAACATAAATCGGATCGGTTGCACCATCAATTGTATTGATACCGCGAATCTTAATTGTAGCTTCCTGATCGGGACGGGCCGCATTATTAATCAACACTCCCGCCACACGACCTTGTAGTGCCTGATTGATATTCGTAACCGGTCTCTCTTCAAGCACCTTACCGCTGACACTCCCCACAGCACCGGTTAAGTCACTTTTTTTCATTACCGTACCCACGACTATAACTTCATCCAAATCCAACGCATCACTGAGCATCGATACGTAAATAAGATTTTGGTTGTTTACAGCCACTTCCTTTGTTTTGTAACCAATATAACTGAATATCAATGTGGCATCAGGGGAAACTGTGAGGCTGTATCTTCCATTCACATCAGTAATTGTTCCGGTATTACCATCTTTCACCACGATGCTAACTCCAATCAAGCCTTCTGAATTAGATGCATCTGTAACTTTACCGCTTACCAGTATATTTTGTGCAAATACGGAGCTGGTAATAAAAATGAATAAAATTAAAAAATGTGTTTTTTTCATGATAAAAAATTAGTTAAAAAATTTATTGTCTGTTTTTCAATAACTATCAACAAAGTTAAACTGTATGATTCAATTATCCCGTCCGTAACTTGTCAAAAAATAATACAGTTGTAGCATGATGGTGATCATTCTACTTCATTCAATTGAATCACAAGGCTTTCATATTCATCATACATAGCAAAGTGCAAACCTACTGTCATCAAGTATTCTCCACTGAATTTTTTCCCTTCGTATTTTGAGAATCTCGACCAATCATCAGGATTTTTATTAATCTCTTTCAACATGTATTGTTTATTTGCATCAAGACCTTGCAACATAATAGTAGGTGGTTTCGGATATACTTCTTTTCGGATCAAGAAGTTAAACACAATCGCTTCACTTTTATTCTCATTCACATACATATATACTGTTCTGTTATGTCCGTATGGCGATAAGATTCTGTATAAGTCGCCCAATAAAACAGTATTACGTATTTCTTTATAAGTTTTAATGGCATTTTGAGAGAATTTATACTCCTTTTCTGTCATTTGCGAGGGTTGCAAGTCCATTCCCAACTTAGCTGCCATAGCAATATCAAAACGATATTTCAGCGGAGAAGTCCGGCCAGAAATATGATTTGGAGATACAGACACATGACTTGCCAATCCAATAGTAGGAAAGAAATATTGAGCCCCCCACTGCGTAAAAATTCGCTGTATCGGGTCATTATTATCACTGATCCAATATTCATCGAAATACTGCATGGAACCATAATCGATACGACCTCCACCACCGGAGCACGCCATAAAGGTTACATCAGGATATTTTCGCCTCACTTTCTCCATAATTAGCATCAGATTTTTCGCATAATCAAAGAACAGGTGTGTTTGTTTATCAGCAGACAGGTATGAAGAACCTGAATTATAAACATAACGGTTGGCATCCCACTTGACATAATCAATCCCCGGGTTCTCCCTTAACACCTTATCGATAACATTGAACACAAATTCCTGTACTTTCGGATTACTCAAATCTAAAATCAACTGATTACGCTGTTCTACCCTTTCTCTGAAAGGTTGGGCAATCACCCAATCGGGATGTTGCTCGTATAATTCACTTTTCGGATTCACCATTTCAGGTTCCAACCAGATACCAAATTTTATATTTCTTTTGTGGCATTCATTTATAAGATATGGTATGCCATTGGGAAGTTTTTTCCGGTTCGTTTCCCAGTCACCTAATCCTGCATTATCATTATTTCGGGGATATTTATTTCCAAACCAGCCATCATCAAGTAAAAACAATTCAAATCCCATTTTTGCGGCATCGTCAATAATCTTTGTTAATTTAGCTTCATCAAAATCAAAGTAGGTAGCTTCCCAATTATTCAACAGAACCGCTCTTTCTTTATCACCGTTTTTGATACCGTATTTTCTAGCCCACCGGTGAAAATTACGGGTCATTTTACCTGTACCTTTGTTACTGTAAGTAAACAGGAAAGAAGGTGTTTTAAATATTTCATTTTTTTCAAGTGTGTATTCTGAAGCATAAGGATTAGCTCCCGAAAGCACTCTCAGTTTATCCATATTGTCAACTTCAAAAGAAAACTGAAAATTCCCCGGCCACGCCAATGTTCCTCCGATTATTTCCCCACTGTTCTCTGCAGCCTGCTGATTAAGCGAAAGTATAAACGCCGGATGAGTAAACTGTGTTGTTCTGACGCCCAGTTTCGAATCAATGATTTTTATTCCTTCAGTCAGTTGTTGTTCCGAGATGTTCATTTCATTCGACCAATCACCGTGAAAATGACTGACATAATACTTAGAAGCATTGAAAGATAAATCTGAAGAAGCAAAATTCGTCAGCTTAACGCTTTTCTTTTGCTTGTTTTTAATTTCGACCCATTGTTCGATGATATCCTCTTGCTGATATGCATTATAATGTATGTCGACAAAGAGATCATAATACTCATCTTTCAGGGAGATAGTCGTATATATAATGTTATCATTTTTTTTCTGAACGGAAAAATTCATATAACCCAGTTCAGTGGATGTATTCCCATCAGCCTGAATAGCTCTGAGAGCGGCCTCAAAGACATGGTTAGTACCAAATGTGGTATAGGCTGCAAAATTTTGCTGGTCTACAATTCTCATTTCCTCAACATTCCTGATTTTGGGGCCAAAATAGGTTTGTTCCAGCCTGTTTTTATCATTTACCTTCAAAAGCAGGCAGGTGTTATTTGTTGTAACCGGAATGTAAGTTGCCGCCTGAACAGAATAGGCTGCAACAAGAAGAAATGAAATGATTGTCCTGTAAATTTTCATGATAACTCTTAATTTATAATAATGTTTCTGTAGGCAAAATATTTCTGCGTTTAAATCATATTGTGATATACACAAACGACGCATCCTTGTTCTTTTGCAAATTTATTTTGTTACAGACATATAAGAATCATACAAACTTGTCAATTAATAGTAAATTTGTAGAATTCATCATTTTTCAATCACCATTTGCAGATGAATCTGCCCCCCCTGATGATTAATATCCAGTTCTCTGAGTTTTGACAAATAGTTTTTCGCCTCCTTAAATTCACCTAATCCGATATAGCCCAACCCCATAACATAAAAACAGTGAATCTGATTGCGGACATTCAAATCATCATCCCAAATTGCCAGATCAGGCAATGAAACCGCGAAATAATCAATTTTGCAGTTATCAAATAAGTGTTTCTCTCCGTGTGCAATTAATTTATTAAAACGACTGCGTGCTTTATCTTCATGACCCAGAATTTTCCAGGCTAAACCCTGATAGAAAATCTTATCGGGCTGTTGGTCATTATAGAAAAATGCCTGCTGAGGTTCTGAAGAACCTTGTGTTGCTAACATCAGGTAATGTGTTGCTTTGAGTTCATCCTTCAGGCCTTTGTATGCCAGCCCCTTATAATAATTGATGTCGTTTTCTTCCGCGTTTATCAGTTTTCCTTCACCTAAATTATGCGGATAAGAGTCAGTTTCGTGTAATAATTTCAACGCTTTATCAAAATCGTTCTCATTTATAGCTTTCTTTGCCAACTCAAGCCGACATAAGATATATTGTCCGGTCACTTTCCCTTCACCACCTTCCCAAGGATGAAAATGACGCTGATCAATCAATTCCAGTGCTTCTTCATATCTGCCAAGTTGATTACAAAGCGTAATCCGTTCGATATACAAGTCATCACGTTGCTCTACCAGATGAAGATTATTTTCCAGAAAAGCCAGTCTCTCGGTATGAGGCACTCCTGTTTTTTTGTAAAGCTGATCCAGTTCCATTAAAATTCTGGAGTCACTCTTGTCAAGTTCAAACGCCCTTTCCAACAACTGCCTTGCTTTTGCTTTTTCGTTCCTTTTATTATAATATGCCAATGAGAGATTTCTCAACACTGTTGGGAACTGATCGTCAATTGAAGCCGACTTCTCCCAGCAACTCAACGCCGCATCATACTGACGTGCCGCATACCAGAAGTTACCAAGATAATAAGGTGCTTTTGCATCATCTGGATATTGTTGCATAGCTTCTTGCAAAATGGTTACTTCCTCAATTTTGTTTGGGAAACATTTTTCGGGAGACTGATCAGCCGCCTCTTTATGGTATTTCCCGGCCTGTGCAAAATCCCCTTTTTGAGAAGCAAAATAACCCAGAGCATAATAAACCACAGGATAGACTGATTTAACGGAAGTTCCTTTCGATGGATGATTTGCAATATATTCTTTCAATATCATCTCAGCTTCATCATACAAGCCGGAGGCTGCAAAATCAAGTGCATATTCAATAAAGTCGTGTGCTGAGCCCCGCATTTGTCTGAAAAAATCATCCAATACCGAACGATCGTTAAGCAGCAGATACATTTCGAAAACACACCCAAAATTGAAACGATCTATTTCAAGTGATTCCTGTATCCATCGAAGAGCATCATCCTTTCGTCCTAAATGTCTCAATAATGAAGCTTTCAACTGGCGGGATTTATGATTATGCCAGTTTCGGATCAAACTTCTGTTTATATTTTCCAGAGCATTTACCAGATTTTTCCGGGAACAATCAATCTGAGCCAGCGATAAATAGGCTGCATCCTGCCAAGCAGCATTCCAGGCTGCTTTATAAAATGCCTCATAAGCTTCATCCAACCTTTTTTGCATTTTCAGACACCAGCCCAGGTTATAATAAGGTTCTCCATCATAAGGATTCGGATTACGTTCAGTCAGGGTTTCAACAGCTTTTCGGAAGTAGGACTCAGCCATAGCAAACTGACCACGACGCATATACAACAATCCAACTGCATTATTACAACGCACATCCCCGGATTCACGGCTCAGTGCCTCCTGATAATAGTCCAAAGGATTATAGGTGGCGTGCCGATATTGTTCCAGATGCAATCCCGTTAAATACAATTGTTCCATTGAGGCAATATCTTTAGGGTTTGCGGCTGCTTGAGCAGGCTCTGGAATTGATTTAATTTTTTCTTTTTCAGCCTGATAAGCAAGCATCAACCTTCCATCCGGCGATATCAATTCAAAGATCAATTCTTCGGCTTTTGCCTCACCGGTATTTACCCGGTTTCTGTAAGGTTTATCAGGAGTAATCTCTATTGTTTCCTGCAACAAAACCCTTCCTTCAATGTCCTTCAGTAAAACTGACATGTCTTTATATACTGCTGTAGTATAAAGCACTATCTCAGTTTCATCTCCAACAGTCTCAACGTTAACAACCGCCTCATTAGTAGCATTTTTCACATACCCAACTTCAGCATAAGGCATAAAATACTGAACCCATGATTTCTCTTCATAGGGTTGTAACCATGAGAAATCAGGCTGATTATCAGTATAAACGCCTGTCATAAGTTCTATATACGGTCCGTCTTCATCTGTCAGATTCCTGTCCCACGCCAGACCAAAGTCACCACAACCCCATGTCCATTGTTTTTTCCCGGGAGAGACATGATGATTGGCTACATGTAACAAACCACCTCTTACATCATCTTCATAACCACCCACAAAATCATATTTTGATTTGATAGCCATATAGGATGTCGGAACGGGTATATTCTTATATTTTGAGATGTCGACTCCTGCAGAGTAATCCTGTTTATAATATATTCCTGTAGCAATAGGAAATTTGGACACATCCCGCTTTCCATGATCAAAAACGGCGTGTACATCAGGAGGGAAAACCGACTTATATCCATCATTCACCACTACGGCCGGATTTGCCCACCAAAGAAAGGTCTGCGGAAAAGGAGTCCTGTTAAATATCTGAGCTTTAATCTCGAGATATGCTTTTCCAGGATACAGCGTAAATCCCTGCATCCCTTTGGTACGAAACATTCTTTCTACTTCGCTGCACCATATCGTTTTACTTCCGTCGGCATTTTCTTCTATCATGCAATCTGTTGGTAGAAAAGTGCTCGGACGGTGGTGTTGAGGCCAGTTGAATTCGATACCTCCTGAAATCCACGGACCCGTCAGGCCAACCAATGCCGGTTTGATCACCTGATTATAATATACGAAATGACGTTGCTTGATCTTGTCGTAGGCCATATGAACGCGACCTCCCAACTCAGGCAACACCATGATTTTCAGATACTCATTTTCGACAAAAAAAGCACGGTATGGCTTATCAACTTTCTCATCAGAAATTTTCTCAACAACCGGATATGGATATACCACTCCCGAACTACCCTGATAAACACGCTTTTCAAGAAAAATCGGATTTTTTTCTTCTTTTCCGACCAGATAAGTCGGCAACATCACAACTTCCTCCCATGCACGTACAATTCCACGTTCATTTACAGTCGGACGAATCAAATACTCTGTTATCTTTTCCATTCACTTATTTCGTTAATTCTTCTTCGATCTTTTCCAATGATTTTCCCTTTGTTTCAGGCAAATATTTGTATATAAATAAAAATCCCAACACACATATCAAACCATACAGCCAGAAAGTTCCATGGGGCCCCAAAGCATTATTGAGCAGAGGGAAGGTATAAGTCAGCACAAAACAAGCAAACCACAATGAGAATGTAGCAACAGCCATCGCCATACCCCTAATTCTATTCGGGAAAATTTCCGAGATCACCACCCAGGCAACAGGAGCAAGTGTCATGGCATAACAGGCTATTGCCGCCACTACCATTACCAATACGGCAATACCACTGATCTGTAAATAATAAAATGCCCCCATTACAGCATAAATCAGAGCTAAACCTACCGATCCGATGATCAGCAGCCCTCTGCGTCCGAGTTTATCCACCAGATACATCCCTACAAATGTGAATATTACATTCGTAACCCCGGTAACAACTATATTGAATAAGATGTCGGAAACACCATATCCGGCAGCAGAAAACACTTCTTGTGCATAATTAAAGATTACATTAATGCCGCACCATTGCTGAAAAACGGCGATAACAATACCTATCATTAGTATCCGGGGCACTTTCCCTTTAAACAGCATGCTGAAGCTTGTTTTTTCTTCTGTAGTGTTGGCTGCATTTTGTATGCCCTTTATCTCTTCATCTGCATATTGCTCACCCCCTATTTTTGAAAATATCTGACGTGATGCTTTGAAATTACCCTGAACAGCCAGCCATCTCGGACTTTCTGGAATAAAGAATGTTAGCACAAAAAAGACAACTGCCGGTACGAGTGCTGACCAAAACATCCAACGCCAACCCATCTGACCATTCCACGAACCCAGAATGTCCTCCCCCGGAACAACAGGATCGGCAATCAGCCAGTTAGTTACCTGAGCAGCCAATATACCCAACACAATAGTCAACTGATTGATTGAAACAAATTTACCTCTGACTTTTCCAGGGGAAATTTCGGCAATATACATAGGTGAAAGGTTGGAGGCAATACCAATACCTACCCCTCCTAATACACGATAGAAAATAAACCAGTCGATATGATTTACAGCTCCGGTGCCAACTGCTGCAATAATGAATAACACCGATGAGACTGTCATTAATGCTTTACGACCATATTTATCTGACAAACTGCCGGATACCATTACACCGATCAAACAGCCAAGAATAGCGCTTCCCATTACCCAACCCTGCATACCAGGAGAAGCTTCGATACCGAAGAATACTTCATAAAATGGTTTTGCTCCTCCTATTACTACCCAATCGTAACCGAATAACAGTCCCCCCATTGCCGAAACCAGAGAAATAAGCAAGAGGTAAATATTCGTTTTTTCTTTGTTTGTGTTTGACATGATTTTTATAATGATTTAATAGATGGTGCAAAAATAGGGTGATAAGTTTAAAATAAAGATACACTATTTTTTTGAAAACATGTAAAATATCTCTATTTTTGCCATCACAACCAGAACTACCTATTTTCAGATAATTATTATAATATGGAAAAAATTGCAGAAGGTTTTAAAGGAGAAAAGGCCATTATCACTCCTTATAACATCCGGAATTTTCAGGCTGGAAATACTATAACAAGGCAGCTATACATTACTCATATAGGTTATTATCCAAAAGCAAAATACCATTTCAGGGAAAGAACCAATGGTACCAATGAGAACATATTTATTTATTGTGAAGAGGGGGCCGGATGGGTTAAGCATGCAAACGAAACCCATGAACTACTTAAAAATCAAGCATTCATATTTCCGGCCAATGAAGCACATGCGTACGGGTCATCTGAGAAAAACCCCTGGAGTATTTACTGGTTTCACTTTTGCGGAGATAATGCAAAGATGTTTGAGAACATAACCGGAAGAGTTGTTAATTTGAAGGATTCGGACAAAAGTCGTTATGGCGATAGATTTGCTTTATTCGAAGAAATGTTCCAAAATCTGGAAAAAGGTTATAGTCCGGAAAACCTGGAATATGTCAGTTTCTGCCTGATGCATTTTCTGGCCTCTATCAAATACCTGAATCAATACAGAGAAATCAACAGTGTAAAAGAGGTTGATTCCATCCAGAAAAGCATTATATTCATGAAAGACAACCTTGAAAACAAAGTAACACTCAAGGATATAGCAAGCCACGTCGGATACTCCACATCTCGATTCGGAACTTTATTTACAGAAAAAACATCCTATTCTCCGATTGATTACTTTAACCAGTTGAAGATTCAACGGGCATGTTCCTACCTCCAGTTCTCCGATCTGAAATTTAAGGAGATTGCCTTTCGTCTCGGATATTATGATGCCTTCCACTTTTCAAAAGCATTTAAACAAGAAATGGAAATAACGCCTAAAGAGTATCGAAAAAGGTATAAAAACTGACTTTTGCAACATAAGTAATATTTTTTGACAAGATTGTGCATTTTCTTGTGTTTATCTTTGCATTTATCAATGGTAAAAACTATTTAATCATAACTTTATGCAAAACATTTCTATCACACCTTATTTTAAAGTACTATTTACAAGCGTTCTGCTATTATTTTGCACATATACTTCTGTCGGAATGATTCAGAAGGAAATCAATTCAGGATGGAAATTCCGACAGGCTCGTCTTACCAATTGGTATCCTGCGAAAGTTCCCGGTGTCATTCACACCGATCTGCTTGCAAACAAAATTATTGAAGATCCCTTTCTCAGATTAAACGAACGGGGACAGCAATGGATAGACAAAGAGGACTGGATTTACGAGACTTATTTCGATGCTGATAAAGAAACACTTCAGCAAAGTAACATCAGACTGCATTTTTACGGACTTGACACCTATGCTGATGTTTACCTTAACGGAGAGTTGATATTGAAAGCCAATAACATGTTCAGGGAATGGAAGGTTGATGTGAAGGGGAAATTAAAAGCGGAAAACAATCAGCTACATATCTATTTTCATTCTCCGATAAAAATCGATATTCCTAAATTCGATGCTTTACCCTTTCAATACCGAACAGGCCCCGATCAATCGGAAAACGGAGGCATCTTTGATAAGCGGGTAAGTATCTTTGCACGTAAAGCCGGGTATCACTACGGCTGGGACTGGGGTCCTCGTTTTGTCACTTCGGGCATCTGGCGTCCGGTTATTTTGGAGGCATGGAACAATGTCCGGATTGAAGATGTGTTTGTTCAGCAAAAAAGTATCTCCGCCAAACAGGCTATTCTTACATCACATCTGGAAATCCTGGCTGATATGGATATTTCAGACGCTACAGTTTCTATAAAAGACAGTATTACAGGCAAAATTTATGCGACGATTCCGGTCGAACTAAAGAAGGGAACTAATACAATTCCGGTCGACTTCACTATAATCAAACCCAATTTGTGGTGGTGTAATGGTTTAGGAAAGCCTAACCTTTACACTTTTCTCACCACCTTAAGTCTCAAATCCGGGGAAAAAGAAATCCGCACCACCATAACAGGGTTACGATCATTAAAAATCATCAACAAACCCGACCAGTACGGCACTCAGTTTTACGTTGAATTAAATGGCGTCCCTGTTTTTGCCAAAGGAGCCAACTACATCCCTTCCGACAATTTTCTGCCTCGTGTTACTGATGGAAAATATAAACAAACTATTCTGGACGCTGTCAATGCCAACATGAATATGCTTCGTGTATGGGGTGGCGGTATCTACGAAAATGACATTTTTTACCGCTTATGCGACCGGTATGGTATCATGGTATGGCAGGATTTTATGTTTGCCTGTAGCATGTACCCCTCTGAAGGGGAGTTTCTTGAAAATATCCGGCAGGAAGCTATTGATAATATTAAAAGACTCCGGAATCATCCGAGCATCGCTCTGTGGTGCGGGAACAACGAAACTCATGAATTCTGGATTTCATGGGGATGGAAAGAATTCTATGCCGAGAAGGGTTTCGAAAAACTGGTATGGAAACAATATACCGATTTATTCAATGTCACACTACCTCAAACAGTTGAGAAATATAGTCCGGGAACGTTTTACTGGCCTTCCTCGCCTTACAATACCGGTACTAACGATGATGCAAATAACGACCGTCATTATTGGGGAGTATGGCATGGGAAAGAACCTACCTACAAATTTAATGAAATAAGGAGCCGGTTTTTTAGTGAATATGGATTTCAATCGTTCCCCGAATTCGAATCTGTAAAGATATTCGCGCCCGAACCGGATGACTGGAATATCACTTCTGAAGTCATGATGGCGCATCAACGTGCAGGGAATTATGCCAATCCTCGTATCAAAGAATATCTTTTAAATGAATACAAAGAACCGAAAGATTTTAAAGGTTTTCTTTATATGAGTCAGGTATTGCAGGGAGATGCCATCAAAACCGCTATAGAAGCACACCGGAGAGACATGCCTTATTGCATGGGGACACTTTTCTGGCAGCATAATGATTGCTGGCCCGTAGCTTCATGGTCGAGCAGGGATTATTACGGGAAATGGAAAGCACAACACTATTATGCCCGTGAAGCCTATCGTGACATGCTGATTTCACCGATTAAAAACAAAAATAACCTGGATATTTTTATCATTTCCGACCGTTTAAAAGAAATAAAGGGGACGCTTGACATCAGCGTTCTTAAACTTGATGGGACAATGGTCAATAGTTTGAAAAAGAATGTAAAAGTTCCTGCTAATACCAGTACAAAGTTATATACTTCAGATATTCAATCCTTGATAAAAACCGCCCCGCAGAACGGAGTGTTCGTATTTATTACGTTTACTGACAAAGCAGGCATCAGCTATAACAACCGGTATTTCTTAGTACTACAAAAAGATATTGACTTCCCGGCCGTTAAGATTGATCATCAAATAAAACCGACAACAAATGGCTTTGCTGTTACACTTAAATCCGATAAATATGCAAGAGCAGTAATGATGTCGGTTGATGGTATTAATAACTTTTTCGAAAACAATTATTTCGATATACTACCAGGACAGACACTAACGGTGAATGTCCAGACATCTCTTTCACTGTCGGAATTCAGGAAACAACTGAAGATTTCATCCTTCAGGGATTATTATTGATCAGAATAAATCTGTATAGCATTGTTCAAAAGCACCTCATAGCTTCATAGTATTTGCTATGAGTTCCTTTATTTTTAAATTTGCACCACAACTCTTATATTAAGAAAAGTCTATATGAAAATGAAAAAGTTAAAACTCATTACAAGAAGTTGTTTAATGATGATATACCTGTCATTCAACTCCATATTACAGGCCAAACCTGTATTACCCCTGTTATTTACCGACAATATGGTCTTTCAGCAAAAAGCGGAAGCGCCGATATGGGGAAACAGCAAACCTGGTCAGTCAATAACAGTTACAGGAAGCTGGGACAATAAATTACACCGGACAACTGCTGATGCTGATGGTAAATGGAAATTAAAAGTCCAGACACCCGTTGCAGGAGGTCCTTATACAATTACCGTTTCAGACGGAGAAGCCATTACTTTAAATAACGTGATGATTGGCGAGGTATGGTTATGTTCGGGACAATCGAACATGGAAATGCCATTGGCCGGATGGGGAAAAGTGAAGGATTATGAGCAGGAAATATCCAATGCCAGTCACCCCAACATCCGCTTGTTTCAGGTTGAGAAACAAACCGCCTTATCTCCTTCCACAAAATTAAAGGCTATGGGTAGTGGTTGGCTTGTTTGTTCGCCGCAAACAATTCCGGAATTTTCAGCAACAGCCTATTTCTTTGCCAAAAGTCTGAGCGACTCTCTTGGTAACATCCCGATCGGACTGATTCACAGCTCATGGGGTGGCACTCCGGCAGAAGCATGGACCAGTGAAGAGTCTCTTACATATCACCCGGGTTACAGTAAATTCATCTCAACAATAAATAAGCTCCCTAAGGATGAGGAGGGAAGAAGAAACTATGTAACAGAACAAGCCATCCTCTTTCAACAGGAAATTTACCGGAAAGACAATGGGTATAAAAAAGAAATGGCAATATGGGCAGGAGACAAATTCAACGATAAGAAATGGCAATCAATGCACTTGCCCGGTTTTTGGGAACAAAACGGTCTTCCCGATTTTGATGGCATCGTCTGGTTTCGCAAAACCATTGAATTAAATCCGGCATGGCTGGAAAACGACTTAATCCTGAATTTAGGAATGATTGATGATAACGACATCACCTACTTTAACGGAACTCAGATAGGCAATTCCGAAGGTTGGATGAATAACCGCCAATATAACGTTCCTGCGGAATTAATCAGAAAAGGGAAAAACACAATCACCATACGGGCATATGATTCAGGAGGTGGAGGTGGCATTCATGGTGATGCTGCAAACATGTATATACAATCGGGCGATATGAAGATCAATATCTCAGGAGCGTGGAAATATAGTATCGGACTTCCCCTGAAAGAATTGAACTTTCCGGCAATCCGGGAAAATCAGCCTTCACAACCGGCAAGCCTGTTTAATGGGATGATTAATCCCATACTCCCCTATACAATCGGAGGCGCAATATGGTATCAGGGTGAAGCCAACGTTGGCCGGGCAGTCGAGTACAGCACCCTTTTTCCATTGATGATACAGGACTGGAGAACAAAATGGGGTTATGATTTTCCTTTCTATTTTGTACAGTTAGCAAATTTTATGAAGAAACAAACACAGGCAGAAGAATCAGATTGGGCAGCTTTGCGCGAAGCACAACAACAGGCGCTTTTCCTCGAAAACACAGGAATGACTGTAATCATAGATATCGGTGAAGCAGACGACATACACCCAAAGAACAAACAGGAAGTCGGTCGGCGATTGGCTTTGCTTGCCATGACAAAGTCATACGGATATAAAACAAACTATTCCGGGCCAACCTATAAAACACATGAGATCAAAGGAGCAACAATCATTACCACTTTTGATCATGCCGACAGTGGATTAAAAACTTCCGACGGGCTACCGCCAAAAGGATTCTATATTGCCGGTGCTGATAAAAAATTCTATCCGGCAGAAGCCGTAATAACAGGTGACAAAATTACCCTCAGTAACCGAGGAGTAAAATTCCCATTTTATATCAGATATGGCTGGGCCGATAATCCTGACTGCAACCTGATAAACGGAGTTCAACTCCCGGCAGCTCCATTCCGAACTGACAAGTAAAATTACAAGTTTTTAATCAGAACCACTACCACATCCTTAGCGGGAACCGGTAGTGGTTTTTTTGTATCAACAAGCCTGTCCCCCCAAAGTTCAACTGCGGCATAATCTTTTGTAGCTTCCAAACCAATCCTATCTAAGGGTATATTGACATAAATATCCTCTTCTCCATAATTAAAACATACATAATATACGCCATTATCGTCCACCCGAACAAATTGGTTTTCAGATTTATCCCCATTTCCCTCTACAGGTTTAAATGACACACCGGTTGTAATTGCATTGATATTCCTATTGGTGAAGAATTTCAAACTTTTCATTTTACCTTCTTCTGATCCTGCCTCACTAAAATCATCTCCCACTATGTACACTCCGGTTATGACAGCCGAAGTCACACGCGCCCTGTTTTCTCCTTCTGTAGCGTCCTTCAGCACCACATGGTCAGCATCATTGTATTGGTACACTTTGTCAATCCACCATCCGTAAGAAACAGCATTCATGGTATATTCCGTATCCTTGATTTTATTCCAGGCATCACAGGCAATTCTCCTCGACTGTGCATACTGCGCCGGAAAAGTCGGCGAGATGGATAAATTGACATACATATCACCAAAGTATTTGTTGAGCAACTTCATCCCGTAATTATAGGCCTGAATGCCGGTCTGAATTGTGGGATTGTACCATCTGTCTCCTTCCATGGCTCCATGTGTCATAAAATCCATCTTCACATATTCGAAACCACATCTGCGGAATAAATCGGAGGTTACTTTCATTCTTTTCTCAATGGCCGGATGCGTCGGATCAATGGCATAGGCTCCGTCAAGTTCCTGTGGTTTACCATCAGCATAAATATAGACATCTTTATACTTATATTCAGATGCATCATGAACAATATTTTCAGGGTTTTTCCCCCAGTCGGTAAAGGGAGTCCAGTATATTCCGGCGACCTGACCATTTGCTTTACATTTTTCGACAAATGCCTTTAATTCTTCTTCTGAAAAACGATTCCATCCCGAATCGAGGCCGATATAAGCCGTATTATCCTGATTGATGAATCCCTTCTCCTGCAGGTTTTGTTTAAAAAAATCGGAGACCTCCATCGCCTTAGGGAAGGTGAGATTGAATTGTAACACCCCCCAACTATTCCATCCAAACGGAACGGCTTTATTCCATTCCTTAGGCGGGGCAATCAGCGCATTTGCTTTTCCGAATTCGTCCATCCCCGAACGCCAGTCATCAAAGAAGCCAACCAACACTTTAGGCGATTTGATTATTTTACCGGTTAACTCACCATGCGGTTTCGTATCTCTGGTTAATTTATCGGCAACGCCTCCATAACAAACAATTGATTTCAATCCGTTCGACTGATCACTTTTTATCTTAACAGCTGTTTTCCAGTTATCATGTTCAACCGACCCGATTACCAATCCTTTTCTACTCACATTATCAAATACCGAACTGACCTCATAACTGGTTAGTTCATCAAATTTTAGCGGGTGCGACTGGTATCTTATCCAGCAATCGTTATCAAAAGGAACAAACAATGCCCTATTTTCGGGTGAAGAAGGAATGATCTTTACATCATCAATATTTACCGGGGCCATATAATTGGATGACACCTCTCCTCCTTCAAGATTCTCTAATGTAAACTCGGTTAATATGTAATCTTTATTATCATAAATATAAAAATACTGCGTAAGGACGGGCAATCCTTTTTCTTTATACTTCACAATAAGTACTTTTCCCTTTCCAAACTGATCAGTGATTTTTTCCGAACTGGACGTCCTTCCTGAATAATCCTTTGTTGAGAAGTTTTTTCCATTCAACCTAAAAACAGCATGAAGATCCCCGACGATAACATGGGAGTCTTTTCTTATGGAAACACCATTAAGTCCTTTATCATAACTAACTTTCAATTTCGGTGTTCCGGCAGTCATCTCACCTACAATAGCTGAAGAAAAACATGCTATAAAAAGCAACAATTTGGATAATTTCATGACAATTAACATATTAAATAATTTACAGTTTACAAATATATTGCTAAATATCATCACATATTACACACAAACAAGTCAATTTATACAATAGCCGTAGTAAATCGATTGCAATATTGCACTGAACTGCGACATCTGTGTTATTATTTGCAACATCTTTTTTTAATTAATTATCTATCTTTGTATTGACACTAATAATTTTATGAGTATGAACCGATTCGCTTTACTTATTCTTACGTTGACCTGTTACTTATGCAGTGTACAAGGTTCTGCCAATGCAAATTATTATTTCTCCAGAGTCGATGGAGAGTCCGGATTATCGCAAATCAATGTTAAAGCAATTTTGCAGGATAGTTACGGGTTCATGTGGTTTGGTACGCGTAACCGCCTGAACCGGTATGATGGCATATCCAACAAAGTCTATGACTGCTACGATCCGGTTTTACACATGAGAAACAATAATATCTCAGCGCTTTATGAAGATCAGAAAAAGAAAATCTGGATAGGCACAGACAAGGGTATTTATGTTTTTGACCCGGTTTTTGAAAAATTCAGCTTCTTCCAACAAAAAACTTCCACAAATAAAGGTATCTCTGATTGGGTATCCGACATTCAATGCGATCTGGAGAAAAATATTTGGATCGTGATCCCCAATGAGGGACTCTTTCGCTACCACGAACTTTCAGAAAAGCTCTATCATTATTCCATCGGGAGTACCGAAACTCCTAATCAGGGAGGAAATCCCCAGTGTCTATTTATCGAAAAAAGCGGTACGGTATGGATTGGAACAAACGGGAACGGCGTATACCTATACAATAAATCAACTGATTCATTCTCTCAATATCTGGGCGAAAATAACGGGAGCAGTTTAAGAGGTGAAAATATTTACACCATGTGCAATTATGGAGATGAACTTATTCTGGGAATTCACGAGGGACGCTTGAGAAAATTTAATAAGAGAAGAAATACGCTTGCTGATGTAAATGCCCCTGAAGTACATTATAAGATTATCAGACATGTGATACGAAAAGACGACGAATTATGGGTCGGGACTGATGCCGGTCTGTTTATCATCAACGAGTTGGAGAACCAGGTTACGCATCTGAGAGAAGACCCCATGTATTCACATTCACTCTCGGATAATATTATCGAAAAGATGTATCTCGACAGAGAAAACGGCGTTTGGCTGGGTACCCGTTTCGGAGGTGTAAATCATTTGGCAAAAAAAGGAATTGACTTTGAATGCTATGTCCCGTTAAGCACCGGTAATTCTATCAACAACAGAAGATTGCGCGGAATGAAAGAAGATCCTGACGGTAACATCTGGATTGCATCCGAAGAAATGGGGCTGACAATTTTCAATCCTAAAACAAAATTGTTTAAACAAACCGGTGAAAACAAACATATATCCGGTTTCAAAAGCAGTAAAATAATGTCGTTATATTTTGACGAAAAACAGGCTTGGGTGGGATTCTTCAAAAACGGACTGGACATTGTTGATTTGAAAACCTTTAATATCCGGCACTATTCTGCAAAAGAATTAAATCTGGATGAAGCTAGCGTTTACGCTATTTGTGAGGATCGGTTCGGAAAAATATGGCTCGGAAACGGTTGGGGTGTTTTTGTTGGAGATAAAAATAAGAAAGACTTTAAAAGACTTGACAAATTCGGATTGAGTTATGTTTTCGACATCATGGAAGATTCGAAAGGGAATATCTGGGTAGCCACGCTGGGAAATGGCATTTTTAAATACAACCCGTTTTCAGGAAAGATAAGTCATTATCTTAATAATGTTAACAACAAGCATTCATTAAGCTCCAATTCCGTAAGCGACATCACAGAAACATCATTAGGAGAAATCTGGTTTTCGACTGATCGCGGAGGTATTTGCCGATACAATGAATCAACCGATAATTTTACAGGATACTCACTGAAAGATGGTCTCCCTGATGATATTGCATTAAAGATTATTGAGGATAAAGAGCACAATCTGTGGTTTGGCACCAACAATGGATTGGTAAAATTCAACCCTCAGACAAAATCCGTGAAAGTTTTTTCAAAAAAAGACGGCCTACCAGTCAATCAATTCAATTACAAATCGGCATTATTAAGCTCAAGCGGAAAGTTGTATTTTGGAGGGCTAAACGGTTTAATTGCTTTTGACCCCTATAATTTTGAAGAGAATAAGTTTATTCCACCCGTTTACATCTCCAGGTTATATTTATTCAACAAAGAGATCGACCTGAATACAGAAAACAGTCCTTTAGAAAAAGCAATTAATTATACGAAGAAAATCACCCTGAAATATAATCAATCCAATATTGCCTTCGATTTTGTCGCTTTGAGCTATACCGCTCCGCGTGCTAATAAATATGCCTATATCATGGAAGGGATAGACAAGGAATGGACTTATACAAATACTAACCAAAGCGCCTCATATGCAAAACTTGCTCCCGGTAAATATGTATTCAAAGTAAAAGGATCAAACAACGACGGCATTTGGAATGAGGCAGGAACCCAGCTTGAAATAGAGATATTACCACCATGGTGGCAATCAGGCCTGGCACAGGTTATCTATTTAATATTAATTATTTCCACTGTTTATTATTTATTAAACAGATATCGGAAAAGAACTGAAAAAAGAAATGCGGAAAAGCAAAGACTGTTTGAATCAGAAAAAGAAAAAGAACTGTATAGTTCGAAAGTTGAGTTCTTCACCAACATGGCGCATGAAATAAGAACTCCTGTTACATTAATCAACGGTCCGTTAGAATCAATGCTCGAAATGGACATCAAGGACCCTGAAATCAATAAAAGTCTGCATGTTATGAAAAGGAGTACCTCCGAACTATTGGGATTAGTAAATCAATTACTTGATTTCAGAAAGGTTGATAGCAATAAATTTCTTTTGAATATATCCCGGCAAAATATTTCCGGATTATTAAAAGATATTTATGCCAGCTTTGAGTCCTCTGCTCTCCGTCAGAATAAAACAATATCACTCTCTATGCCTGACAAGGACATATATATCCCTCTTGATCCGGGGGCCTTAAGCAAGATACTCAACAACTTGTTCACCAATGCCATAAGATACTCTGAGAATAATATTGATGTTGCTCTGACTGTAGAAGGACAGCAAATAATTATTAAATTCAGAAATGATGGTGATATTATCCCCGCAGAATTACGTGAGAAGATATTTGATCCGTTTTTTCAGGTTAATAAACATCGTAATAACACTTCAAGCTCCGGTATCGGTCTGTCTTTAGCCAAATCATTAACCGAACTGCATACAGGTAAATTACTTTATCAGACACAGGATAACATGAACGAATTTATCCTTGAACTTCCTTTAAACGAGCCGGATACAGTTTCCGAATACATTCCAGAGGACAATTATATTGTCGAAGAAGATAATGAATATCAGCCTAATAGTAATAACGCAGAGATAATATTGGTTGTCGAAGATAACCCTGAAATGCTGGATTTTATAGCAGGAAAAATACAAAAAAAGATGCACTTTGCTGTTGAAACAGCACATAATGGAAAAGAAGCCCTGCAAATTCTGGAAGAAAAAAACATCGATATTATTCTTAGTGATGTTATGATGCCAGAAATGGATGGATTTGAATTATGCAGAAATGTGAAAGAGAACATAGAATACAGCCATATACCTGTGGTTCTATTGACAGCTAGAAATGATTTAGAGAGCAAAATACAGGGACTGGAAGCAGGTGCAGATGCCTATGTTGAAAAGCCATTCTCAATGGCTCATCTCAACACTCAATTAACAACTTTAATGAACAACCGCAAACGGGAGAAAGAGGCTTTCATGCGTAAACCCTTCCTGCCTGTTCAGAATATCGGTATGAATAAAGCAGATGAACAGTTCATTCAAAAGGTCATCGACATTATTCATGAAAATATTACCGACTCGGAATTCAACGTCGAACGCCTTGCCGAACATGTGTTTATGAGCAGATCAAGTTTACACCGCAAAATAAAAGCACTTACCGAACTGACACCCATAGACTTCATCCGGTTGATCCGGTTGAGAAAATCGGCGGAGTTGATCCAAAACGGAGATTACAGAGTCGGTGAGGTTTGTTATCTGGTAGGTATTAATTCCCCATCTTACTTCATCAAGCTATTTCAGAAACAATTCGGTATAACTCCTAAAGAGTTTATAAATCAAAAATAATCAAATTATCCCATCGGGTTTTCAGTGCATAAAAAAAGTCCCGGTCACTGATAAGGGTGACCGGGACTTCTTAAAAAAACGGCGGCTATCTACTCTCCCACTTTTACGCAGTACCATCGACGTGACCGGGCTTAACTTCTCTGTTCGGAATGGGAAGAGGTGGAACCCCGGTGCTATAACCACCTGAAAACTGGTTGACTATTGTAAAGAAGAGAAATATCAGTTCCTGTCCTTTCGGGATAAAATTAATCTTAACCGACCTGTACAATACCATAATATCGTTCATTGTTAATACTCCATTACCAACACCTTTTTTTA
>VSSQ01000342.1_pt1 | contig 38671 bp, 32 predicted proteins | sample 4763081 | NCBI WGS metagenome assembly VSSQ01 (sample SAMN12137344, study PRJNA551015) | bioreactor metagenome | isolation source: SDC9 anaerobic chlorinated ethene degrading culture | place: USA: Knoxville, Tennesee | collected 2015-01-01
GAGTTTGCACTTGAAGCGGGAGCGAACGGGGTGGTTGTAGTTACCAGCAACAGCCGGGGCATCGACCGCAACTGCCTGTACGCCCTCAAGGACAGCAACAAGGCGGCACTTGTGGTTTGTGACTGCGGGCTGGCAGTCAAACGCATCACCTCCAACACCCTGCTTGCCGGTTTTTGCACGATTTCCGCTTTTGAGCCTGATGATCAGGCCCTTTCCTTCCGATGCCTCAGCCGCAATGTTCTCTCGACCGCCCTGGCCGAGGCGACGGTGGTGATGCAGGCACCGCTCAAATCGGGGGCGCTGCACTGTGCGACCTGTGCCCTCGACCTCGGCAGGGATGTCTATGTGCACAGCACGGGAACGCGAACAGGTGAAGTCAATACCGGTTCCCGCTCGCTTGCAGAAATGGGCGCTGAAGTGGTAACGGGATATCCGGATGTGGCTCTCAGGCACGATTGGCCGCATGACAGGCGAATCCAAGCCGGCTCATTGTACCGTTTCGGGCCCTCATGCTATAGTCTAAGCCATGCATGAAGAGCCTTTGATTGCAACATTTCTGCAGACACAGAAGAGTTTGAGAAACCTCAGTGATCATACCCTGCTTGCCTATGAGCGGGACTTATTACAGCTGCAAGCCTATTTTGCGTCCTTGGGCGTCTCGCTCTTGCACAGCACCCGCGAGGATGCCCGTATGTTTGTGCGTCATTTGGTCAAGGACAAGCAGTATGCGCAGGCGAGCATCAACCGCAAGATCAGCTGCGCCCGGGTTTTCTACTCCTCGTTGCTCAAGAACGAGCTCATTGCCTCCAACCCTTTCTCCCTGATAGCGGTACACCGTCGTCAGGACAGGCTTCCTTCAGTCCTTACCGCTGCCGAGGTAGCTTCACTGCTCTCTCTGCCCTATGCTGATTTTCCCTCAACCCGCGATATGGTGGTGTTTACGCTGCTCTACGATACCGGTTGCCGCATCAGCGAACTGCTCTCGATCAAGGAGAAGGACATTGAGTGGGAAGAGCGGCGGATTCGTGTAGTAGGGAAAGGAAACAAAGAGCGATATGTCTTTTTCACCGAGCGTTGCAAGGTGTTGATGACATACTATCTGCAGTTGAAGCGGGAGCGTTTTTCCTGCGCTGAACTGCTCTGCTCGAACAAAGGAAAACAGTTGCCGATGAGCACCGTTGGTAGTATGTTTGCTGTGTATAGAAGAAGACTCGGGTGGCAGAAACCATTTACCCCTCATGTATTGAGGCACACCTATGCCACCCATCTTTTGGACAATGGGGCTGATATACGTTTGGTGCAGGAGCTGCTGGGTCATCAAAGCATCTCGACAACACAGATTTATACCCACGTATCACAAGAGAGGTTGGCCCGCGTCTATGCATGCAGCCACCCTCATGGAAGGAAACAGGATGAGCACTAGTTTTAAAGGAACCACAATCGTAGCAGTCCGCAAGGACGGTCATGTAGCAATAGCAGGCGATGGGCAGGTAACCGCCGGCGATACCATTCTCAAGTCGAATGCGCACAAGGTGCGCACCCTCTATGATGGCAAGGTAATCACCGGTTTCGCCGGCACCACAGCCGATGCCTTCACGCTCTTCGAGTTGTTTGAAGCGAAATTGAAACAGTTCAACGGCGACCTAACCCGGGCGGCGGTGGAACTGGCCAAACAGTGGAGAGTCGACAAGCAGCTGCGCCAGCTCGAGGCCATGATGCTGGTCAGCGACGGCAAGCGAATTTTCTTGATCAACGGGGCGGGTGATGTAGTGGATCCCGAGCGTGATGCCATCGGTATCGGCAGCGGCGGGAACTATGCACTCAGTGCAGCTTTGGCCTATTTGGATGCAAGCCCGACGATGAGTGCTGAGCAGATAGCACGCAAGAGTGTGGAGATTGCAGCAAAGCTGTGCATCTACACCGATGATTCAATTCATGTAGAGGTATTATAATTTATGGTATATACAGCAAGCAGGAAGCTTGACGAACTCAAACCTTCCGAGATAGTAAAGGAACTGGATAAATATATAATCGGCCAGAAGCAGGCAAAACGGACCATTGCGGTTGCCATCCGCAACAGGACCCGCCGCAAACGGCTGCCACTGGAAATCCGTGATGAGGTTTCTCCGAAAAACATCATTATGATCGGTCCCACCGGTGTGGGTAAGACTGAAATAGCCCGCCGTATCGCAAAGCTTTCCAACGCCCCCTTCATAAAAGTGGAAGCAACCAAATACACCGAAGTCGGGTATGTCGGACGGGATGTGGAGTCGATCATCCGTGATTTGATGAGCATCGCCGTACAGCAGGTGAAAGCCGAGCTTGCCGAACGAGAGCAGGAAAAGGTTGTCACCAGGGTGGAGGATCGTTTGTTGGATATTCTTCTGCCGCAGGTTAAGGAAGATCATTCGGTGGACATAATTCCGGTGGGCAGCACATACAGCGACAGCCAGAAAGCAACCCGTGAAAGATTTCGGCAGATGCTGCGCGACGGCAAGTTCGACGAGCGTGAGGTAGAGATCAATGTCCAGAGCCGCAAGCGTGTCGGCATCGAAGTGCTTGGACAACCAAACATGGAGGAGTTGCAGGAGGCGATGCAGAGCATCGGTTCCATTTTCGGCAACGGTAAAGGCCACAACCGCAAGCTGACGGTCAAACGCGCCCGCGAAATTTTCACCGAGGAAGAGACGGACAAGGCGGTTGACACCGACCGCGCCATCGATGAGGCGAAGGAACGGGTCGAGCAGATGGGTATCGTATTCATCGATGAAATCGACAAGGTTGCCAAGGGCGGCGGCTCGGGCGGCGGCATCGATGTCTCCCGTGAAGGGGTGCAGCGTGACATTCTTCCCATCATTGAAGGAACCAGCGTATCCACCAAGTGGGGCGTCATAGACACCACGCACATCCTGTTCATTGCCAGCGGAGCATTCCATGTCTCAAAACCCAGCGACCTGATACCCGAGCTGCAGGGACGTTTTCCGCTGCGCGTGGAGCTTGACGACCTGAAGGCCGAGGATTTCTACCGAATACTGACCGAACCGGCAAATGCCATTACGATGCAATATCGTGAACTGCTCAAGACCGAGGGTGTTCAGATCATCTTTGAGGATGATGCCATCAGAAGAATCAGTGAGATTGCCTATGAGGTGAACTCAAATCATGATAATATTGGAGCCCGAAGACTGTTCACCATCATGGAAAAACTGCTTGAGGAGTTGAGCTTCAGCGCAGATGAACTCAGCGGTCAGACCATTCCCATCACCCAGGCATATGTGGATGAACGCCTTGGTGATGTAATCCAGAATCAGGATCTCTCGAAGTTCATCCTGTAGGAGCGCATTTGGAATTTCTGAGTCTTGAAGCAAGTGATTATGAAAGCGCACTCAGGCAGGCCCGTAGCGAATACGGGAATGCCGTGCGCATTCATACACGAAAGGATTTCACCAAGGCTTCGATGCTTTCCAAACAAAAACGCTGCAAGATCACCTTTTATCTGGTGGAATCGAAACCCCCGGTTTCGGTGGTTGAAGAAGACCCTGGGCGGATTGAAGTCTTCGATGCTGATGCCTACATGCAGGAGCTGCTCGTTTCCAATGATGTACCTTCTTCACTCCATGCAGAGGCCAAGGAATTATTGGTTGCCGACAAGGGTGAGCATTCCCGCGCGGAGGTTGAGATAGCCCTGCTGCAATACCTGTTCGACGGAGTGCAGTTCGAGGAGGAAATAAGCTCACGGTATGCTGTTTTCGTCGGAGCTGCAGGAGTGGGGAAAACCACCATATCGATCAAGACAGCCCTGCATCTGCGCTCTCAGAAGGCAAAAAGGGTTGCGTTGTTGAGTCTGGATACCAATCGCGTCGGCTCACTCGGTCACATCAGGCAGTTAAGCCGTGAGTTTGCGCTCCCCTTGTTTGAAGCCTCACATGAAAAAGCATTGTCTGAATTGCTGCCTTCGCTCGAATCGTTCGACCATGTTCTGGTCGACACCTGCTCATTCAGTGCAAAGTATGAGGAAATGAAGCCCATCCAGGATGCGATGCTGGCACTGCTTGGTGAAAAGGAGTGCAGCACCTATCTGGTATTGAGCGCTACGTTCAAGGAAAGCGATTTGGCGGCCCAGCTGCAGATCTTCTCCCCGTTGCACATCCGAGCCAGCATCTGTACAAAGCTTGATGAGACCAGAGGCATCGGCACCTTGTTGGGTTTTACGCGCAAATCGAATCTGCCGTTGCTCTTTCTCTCCGACGGACAAACCATTCCTGACGATTTGCACATTGCATCGGCTTCCCATCTGATGAAATGCCTGCAAGGCTTCAGCCTCGATGTAACCCAATTTTTTCCATCAGCCTAGCGAACTTCCGTATCCTTGGCTTTCAGCTTGCCCTGGCTTACCAGCGACTGCACCAGGTTTGCGACGGCAGGGGCGGCGATGTTCGAACCCCAGATGGTATCCCCCTTGGGATTACCCGCTCCGATATAGATGATGTACTTTGGATTGTCGATGGGCACCATTGCAAGGGTTGAAGCCAATACTGTTCCATCCTCATAGCTGTTGGTAAGCGGATTAAGAATCTGGGCTGTTCCGGTCTTCACTCCCACATCGACGCCGGCGACTCGGGCACGTACCCCGGTACCGCCATCCTCGGTTGCCATAAGCATACCGCTTCGAATGAGGCTTGTGGTTTCGCTGTCCAATACTGATTGGATCACCATCCGCTCGCGTTCATACAGAATGCTTCCGTCAACGGGGGAAGTGCGTCTGAGAATGAGATTGGGTTGCAAGAGTTCCCCGGAAGGGCATAAGGCTGTGGCTGCGGTTGCAAGATGAAGGGCCGAAGTGAGGAGTTCCTGTCCAAAGGAAATGGTTGCCTGCGATCGGCCGGACCATGTGGAGGGTGGGGCGATCTGGGAGCGGGCTCGGGATGGAAGACCGATATCATAGGAGCTATTGAAGCCAAAACTTGTAAGTATGTCATAAAAAGCCTTTGCATCCGTCTGAAGGGCCCAGTGCACGATCGCCCCGTTGCAGGATTTGCTGATCATCGTCCGCTCATCCACCTCACCGTGGACAGCAGTACAATTGACGGTGATTCTGCTTGCTCCGGTTTGGAAGGTATAACTGCCGTCGCAATCGAATGTTTCAGAGGTCTGCGCCTGGCCGGCTTTGAGCACCGCCGCCAAGCTGAAGAGCTTGAAGACCGAGCCCGGCTCGTAGAGAAGATTTACCGCATTGTTTCTTCGTTGCTCCGTCTTCGAAGCCGAAAGATTGTTGATGTCGTACCAGGGATAGCTTCCCATGCCCAGGATATCGGCGTTGACAGCATCGAGAACGATCGCCATCGCATAATCGGGGTTGTGTTGGTCGGCAATCTGCTGCAATTGGACATCCAATGCATATTGGATGTCCAAATCGAGAGTGAGTGTGATGTCCTGCCCATAGGTCACGGGAGCAGTGCCGATTTCGGGGTAGGGATTCAGATGAGCCTCCTCACTGAGCTCGATTCCCTCGATGCCGTATCCCTCGGTATTGGTGAAACCGATGATCTGCGAAGCGTGGAATTGGGCGGGGTAGGTCCTTCCCATGCGTTTCTCGACATTCACCTGTCCTCTGAGGGAGTACTTTTGGATTGCATCCAGCAGCGGTTGGACCATCCGGTCATCGATGCGCTCCTTGATCTGGGCGTAGGTAGTGTACGACTGCGCCTTGTTTTGTATTTCCTGGGGGTTCATCTGCACGAAAGGGGCTATGACTTCACTTACAAGCTGCATGTCCTTGATGGCATTGAGATGGAGATAGACTCCCCAGTAGGGTGTCTGGATGGCGAGGATTCTTTGGTTTCTGTCATAGATGGTGCCTCTGACGACCTGCGAAGCAACCTGAGGATTGTTGTAAGATTTGCTCGTGTTTTGATTAAAAAGCATCAAAAAGCCCAACCTGAGCAGAAAAATTCCTAAAAATATGATACATAGAAGGCACAAGAGCCTGATATAGGAATGTTTTGGACTGGTAGCCATGATTGTTTTATACTACTATGTAGAAAAGGTAATGTCGAGCTATGGCAAAAGACTATTATGACGATATGCAGGAGCGGCCTTCCTGGCGGTCACGGACAGAGGGGCAGCGGACAAAACCCAGCCGTGGTCTGATCTGGACCATTGCACTGGGGATAGCCATCTGTGTGGTGGTAATAGTCATTTGGTATCAGTTCTTCCCGGCTCAGGAGAGCAGGACTGGTGAGAGCCCCAAGACCGTAGTCGAAGTGCTTCCTCAGGTAGAGAAAATCATCGATGCACCCCAGGTATCCGCAGTAGTCGCTCCTTCCACCGATGCTGCAGTTCCTTCCGCGACCACTTCTGTGGCCGATGCAGTGGTTCTCGACACCCAGGCCCGTTCACTTTCCGACCGGCCCGTCGTGGGGGGGCCGTCCAGCTCGGTAACCGTCCAATATGCAGATCACTTGGTTGCTTCGGGAGAGGACCTTGCCTCCATCGCAGCCTTGTACAATCTGAAGACCCAAACATTGATCAGTGTCAACCAGATTCGTAACATCCAGGCGATACGGGAAGGCGTTACGCTGCGGATTCCCGACCGTGACGGACAGTTGTACACCGTTCGCGAGGGGGATATGCTCTCCACCATTGCACGCAAATACAGTCCATCCCTGGGATGGAAGACCCTGCAGGAGATCAACGGTCTCAAGAGCGAGAACATCCTTGTCGGCCAACAGCTGTTCATCCCTGATACTTCTTCAACCTCCACGAAACAACTTGCCGATGTAGCTCCGATTCAATTTCAAAAACCTGCCTCGGGTACAATCACCACGCTTTTCGGGCAACCATACACAAATCCGGCTACCGGAACCAGTGAAAGCATCGGCGGCATCCTGATCGTCGGTAACTGGGGTTCGGCGGTTGTCGCTTCGGCCGGCGGCCAGGTGGTCGATGCCGGTTATGAGGTGAAAGGCAGGGGTCGGTTCGTGGTGCTCAGCCATGAAGGTGGATACCGCACCAGCTACCATCATCTGGAGAATGTTGAGGTACGCATCGGCATGACGCTCTCCAAGGGTGAGACGATAGGAAGCATCGGTACCAGCGGCACCACCTATGAGCGGCCGACGCTCTTCTTCAGCATTGAGCAGTCGGGTATCGCCCTCGATCCAACACAGTTCTTCTAGAGAAAACAAGGGACCGGAATTTCCGGCCCCCTTTTCTTACACATTCTTTCCATGACAGTGTTTGTATTTCTTGCCGCTGCCACAGGGGCACGGATCGTTGCGTCCGACCTTCGGTTGGTCGCGTCGGATGGTGACCGCTGCGACATCGCCTCCTCCCTGTACACGCCTGGCCGGTTGGGATTCTGAAGCGAATGCTCCCTTTGCAGTGTGTGACTCTACCATTCTTGCTTTGCTGCTCGGTCTCTGGTAGGACTGTTCGGGTCGGGTGATCTGCACACGTACCAATGTCTGGGCCATGAAATGCTTGATGCCTTCGAGCATCTCATTGAAGATTTCAAAGCCTTCAACCTTGTACTCCACCAAAGGATTCTTCTGTGCATAGGAGCGCAGTCCTACTGCATCCCTAAGATCCTCAAGGGTAGTCAGGTGATCCTGCCAGCGAAGATCGACCTGCCTGAGGTAGTTGAAGCGGAGGAAGTCGTTGAACGGTTTTTCACCGGTCAGTGCAACCTTTGAGTCGATTTCGGCATTGATACACTGAACCAGATGCTGCTTGTACTGTTCGCTTGTGGCTTTTGCATCCAGGACAGGAACGGTGAGTTGGAAAGTGGTCAGCATCTCAGAGAGGATTTTTGTTCCTTTCTGGTCGTCCTTGGCATCGGCGAATACGGTATCGACGATTCCCGAGCTGATTTCATGACAGATACTCCTCACACGCTCAAGAAGATGCTCGTCAGCCAGGATTGCATCGCGCTCGCCATACATGAAATTGCGTTGTTCGTTCAGTACATCGTCATAGTCGAGCAAGTGTTTTCTGATTTCGAAGTTTCGGTCTTCAACCCGTTTCTGGGCTTTCTCGATGGCATTGGAGAGCATTCGATGCTCGATCGGCTCCCCGTCCTGCATTCCGATTTTTCCCAGGATGTTTTTCAGGTTCTCCGAAGCGAAGAGTCTCATCAGGGGGTCGTCAAGCGATACAAAGAAACGGCTGGCACCGGGGTCCCCTTGTCGGCCGCTTCGTCCTCTGAGCTGGTTGTCGATACGTCGTGATTCATGCCGCTCCGTTCCCAGGATATAAAGACCGCCTAGTGACTTTACTTCTTCATAGTCCTTTTTCCAAGCAGGGAAAACCTGCTTGAGGGCGTCGGCGAACTCTTCGGGGGAAGCTTCCGTGCCGCATACTCTGCGTGCTCTCGCCTCAATGCTGCCCCCAAGCTTGATATCCGTACCACGGCCTGCCATGTTGGTGGCGATGGTGACCGCCCCCTTGGCACCGGCTTCCTCGATGATCATGGCTTCACGGGCATGGTTCTTGGCATTAAGAACCTCGTGCTTGATGCCCATGCGCCTAAGCAAAACTGAGAGCAGCTCGCTCTTTTCAATGCTGATGGTACCCACAAGAATTGGCTGGCCGGTCTTGTGGACCTTTTCGATCTCCTCACAGATGGCCTTGAACTTGAACTGCTCGTTGTAGTAGACAAGGTCGGGGAAGTCTTTGCGGACCACAGGCTTGTTCGTAGGGATGACCACCACATCAAGATTGTAGATTTTCAAGAATTCCGGTGCTTCGGTGTCGGCGGTACCGGTCATGCCGCTGATCTTGTCATACATGCGGAAGAAGTTCTGGAAGGTAATAGTGGCCAAGGTCTTGTTCTGTCCGAGGATCTTGATTTTCTCCTTGGCTTCTATAGCCTGGTGCAGCCCGTCGCTGTACCGTCTGCCATGGAGGATACGGCCGGTGAACTCGTCGACAATCTGGACCTGGCCGTCGACCACCACGTAATCGACGTCATTGTGATAGAGTCTGAGCGCCTTCACCGCCTGGGTGACATAGTGAACGTATTCAAAGTTCTCATCGGCATAAATCGAACCGTTTATGACATGGTGCTTGTTCAGCAACTCTTCCATGTGCAGCATCCCTTGGTTGGTGAAGGAGACTTTCTTCTGTTTTTCATCAAGTTTGTAGTCGCCGCGCTCCTCAAAGGGCTTGGCGTTGCGGTCGAAGCGGGCAAGGGGGTCCTGCTCGTAGTAGTCACCGGTCTCGGGATCCTTCTCACACTCGACCAAGGAGGATGCGATTTTCGCAGCACCCAGTACCTGGGCCGAGTCGTCCTCGCTTTGGCCGCTGATGATCAAGGGGGTTCTGGCTTCGTCGATGAGAATCGAGTCGATTTCGTCGATGATGCAATAGTGATGCTTGGGCTGGATTTTCTCCTCGGCCGACCACTTCATGTTGTCCCTGAGGTAGTCGAAGCCGAATTCGTTGTTCGTACCATACGTTACATCCCTGCTGTATGCTCTTCGCTTGGCCTCATTGTCCATATCCGAGAGGATGACTCCCACCGAAAGCCCCAAAAACTCGTATATGGGTCCCATCCATGAAGCATCACGGCCTGCAAGGTAGTCGTTGACAGTGACGATATGCACCCCTTTCCCTTCAAGGGCGTTCAGATATGCTGCCGGAACGCAGGTGAGGGTCTTGCCTTCACCGGTTTTCATCTCCAGGATTTTTCCCTGATGGAGTACGACTGCTCCCATAATCTGTACATCATAGTGCCGCTCACCCAGAACACGCTTGGAGGCTTCCCTGGCCAGGGCGAAAGCCTTGGGCAGCAAACTCTCCAAGGAGGCTCCTTCTTCCAGTTGCTTCCTGAACTGTGCAGTTTGAATAGGGAATTGGTCATCGGACAACGCTGAAGCCCAAGACTCTTCCTTGTTTACCTGCTCCACGAAGGGAAGGAGTGATCGCAGGTCCTTGTCTTGCTTGGTTCCGAACAATTTGGTGAAAAATGAGGTGCCCATGGATATCTCGCTTGCCGATAAAGATTGAGGAGCTTGGCCCCTCCTTCCTAGTATACTCATTCTCATGAGGCAAGAAAAGTGAAACCATGAGAAAAAGGTGGGCCAAATCTACCCGCACTGTATCAAGATGATACAAGTGACTAGCCGTTTCAAAGCTGTCATGGTATAGTCAACCTATGATTGTCTGCTATACAGGGGGTGGCACCCTCGGTCATATCTATCCCGCACTTGCCGTACACGAGGTTCTTGGAAAGCGGGCGGGGTATCAGGCTTTTTGGATCGGACGGGAAGATCGATCAGAAAAAGAGGCCGTGGAACTAGCGGGCATTCCTTTTTTTGCCATCCGCAGCGGAAAACTGAGACGATATCGGTCGCTGAAAAACCTGCTTGACATCGGCAATGTGCTCGTAGGGTGTTTTCAAGCCTTCTGTATACTCAGACGCAACAGGCCGAACGTGCTCTTTTCCAAGGGAGGCTTTGTCTCCGTTCCTCCTGTGCTCGCGGCCTTTCTCCTCGGAATACCGGTAGTCAGCCATGAAAGCGATGCCAGTGCCGGCCTGGCCACCCGCATCAATGCCCGCTTCTCCCGCTTTGTCTGCGTTCCGTTTGCACAGGGATTCGAAACAATACAGAAGCACAAGCGTGTGGTTACCGGCAATCCCATCCGGCAGGCCTTGGTTGCCGAGGCCGAGCAGCCGTACAAAGAGGGTGAACTTGCGTTCATCGGTAAGGATGAGAAGCTCATCCTCGTTCTCGGAGGCAGCAGCGGATCGCAGCAAATCAATGCCCTTATTCGAAACAATCTTGAAGCATTGACCCAATTGGCGTATGTTTATCACCAATGCGGGTCCAAGGATGTACAGAACCTGGTACACGAGCGATACACCGAAGTCGCTTTCATCACTGATTTGCTGCCATCCCTCTTGAAACGGGCGGATTTGGTGATCAGCCGCAGCGGGGCGAACACCATCGCAGAGCTTGCGCTTTTCGGATGTCCGAGCCTGCTCATCCCCCTAAGCCGTCAATACAGCAGGGGAGACCAGATAGATAATGCGCTTCGTCTTGCCTCCCTCGGTGCTTCTCGCGTACTCTTGGATGAGAACGACCTCAATCGATTCTTCGTGGAAGTAAAAGACTTGCTGGACGATAGGCAAAAGCGCACAATGCTTTCTGGGAACATCAGGAAACTGGCACAAAAAGAGTGTGCACATTCTATAGCTGAGCTGCTTGGCAGCGTGAAGGAGTAAGGTATGCAATGGGGACTGACCATCGGATCCGTGTATTTCAATTCGATTGACATCATTGTCTTTGTCCTGGCGATCATTGGAGGCATTGCCGATACCCTTACAGGGTTTGCCGATGCATTCTCCCACCGAAGCGGGTATATCGTGGGATTCTTTTCCGGCCTCATGTTCACCCGTATCATCGCAGATGTATTAGGCACATCTTTTTCCCTGCCTCCGATTCTCTCCAGCCTGATCGCTTTTGTGCTCCTGTTCCTGATCGGGTATGGTTTGATGCGTATAGTCGGCAATCTCTTGGAAACTGCGCTCAATGCCACAGGGCTTCGTGCGGTGAACGGGCTTCTGGGATTTCTTTGGGGCGTGATCGAGGTGGTCATAGCCGCCAGCGTCATCATCTACGTACTGGAACTGCAGAAAGCCTTCGACCTCTCGGCGATTTTCGATGCCAGTCAATTCGTCCTCAATATTGTCAGGCCCTTGGTTCCCGACACGGTCCACTGGTTCTCCTCCTCGATACAGGTAGCCCATGTTTGAATTGCTTGAGCCTTTCCAGAACTCCTTGGCCTCTCAAATGCGAAGCCAAATACAAAGCGGTACCTTCAGCCAGGTCAACCTGTTTGGAGGTCCCCGCTACAGTCTGAGAATGAGTTTCGCCTTGGAGGCGGCCCGCGTCCTCTCCTGCAGTGAGCAGGGCCGGGTTCACTGCAACTGTGAAAGCTGCCGTAAATTTACAACGCTTTCCGATTCCGGTGTGCTGATCGTCAGTCAACGCGACCATAAAAGCATGATCGAGACGCATCTTGCAGCCTTCAGTCGCTTGAACAATGATTTTTCCAGGAAGGCGCTTATCCGCAGCATCCGGATCCTGCTTTTACAGTATCATCCATCCTTCAGCCCGGCTACACCGAGCCAGAACTCTTTGTACGATGCCGCTTCTGTTGTGAACGAACTCTTGATTTCCCTCAGCCAGGAGGGGGAGTTAAGTCAAAAAGAGGCAAAGAAGTGGGCGGATGAGATTCGCTCCTCGCTGAAGAACCTCTATGCGGCAAACCGCAGGAATACTACAATCACCATCGGCCAGGTACGGGCGGTGGATGAGTGGGTGAACCGGACCAGTATGGGATCGCATAAGCGGTTCATCATTTTGGAGGCGATGGAACAGACCAATGTCTCGGCGCGCAACAGCCTGCTTAAGATGCTGGAAGAGCCGCCTGAGGATACCTACTTTTTTCTTATCAGCGAATTCCCCAACCGAATCATGAGCACCATTCTCTCCCGTGTCCGCAGGTATGTTTTTCCCCCTTTGGGAAAGGAAGCGGTATTGAAATATTTGGAGCCGTACTACCTGCATGACAGGCAGTATGAGAGCCTTGAGCAGTTCTATCTGGAAGGCGGGGGCATGGACCTGCAGAAGAATCGCCAGATTGCAGGCATGCTCTACTCGTCGGTGCAGAGCCGGCGTTACCTCAGCCTCACCGATTTGCAGCAACTGCTGGCCAATGTCGAAGAAATGGACAGCTATGAGTATGTGTTGCGCGCGTTCTTGGATTTGCTCACCGTCGCTTTGGAGGAGAGAACCCTTTCGGCCGACCTGGCATACAGACTCTCGTCCTTGGTGAACAACAGCTTTTCCGAGAGCCAGTTGTTTAATCAGAATGGAAGATTGATGCTTGAGGCCCTGTACTATCGAATGATGGAGGAGCGATGAAGAACTTTGTCCAGCGGGCGATTCAGAAGATCGACCAGCTCGATACGAAGCAGATAGTCGACATCCTGCGTTCCCAGGCAAGTGATGTCGAGATGCTGGAGAATGTGCTGGAATCGATTCACGACGGAGTCATTCTCACCGACGAGAAGCTGACGGTCCTGTATGCCAACTCAAACTGCCGAAACCTTGTTCCGATGGCACGATTCCGTTCCTATGAGGGGATGGCCCTGTCGAAGGTCCTGGAGGACGAGCATGTACTGAAGTACATCAATCTGAGTGTGCAGCAGAAGAAAAGCGACGAGGACAATGAGTTCACCTTCCAGAAGGGTGACACCTTGCAGACCATCGCCGTAACCGTCTTCTCCTACAAAAGCAGCTCCGAGCGCAACCGCTCTTCCTATGTGGTAATGCTCAGCGATGTCACCGAGCATAACGCCAACGAAGCCAGACTGCGCAGAAGCGAGAACCTGGCCTCCATGACCACCATGGCGGCCGGGGTGGCGCATGAGATCAAGAACCCATTGGCGGCCATGGCGATCCATTTGCAGTTGCTTCGCAAAGCCTTCGGACGTAAGGAATCCCTTACCCTCGACGATGCGGCGCGGTACTTGGATGTACTCGATGAAGAAATCAGCCGGCTCAATTCGATCGTGGTCGACTTTCTTTTTGCCGTCAGGCCGATGGATACCCGGCTGCGTTTGGGACAGATCAAACGAACCCTTGAGGAGGTTGTCAAGTTTGTAATTCCCGAACTCAGCGAGCACCATGTCCATTTGAAGCTGGATCTTCCCACCTCACTGCCGAAGCTGGAGTTTGACGAGCATCTGATCAAGCAGGCTCTGCTCAACCTCATCAAGAATGCAATGAATGCCATGGAGAGCGGCGGGATGTTGATACTGCAGGCAAGGCATGACCAAAACCAAGTCTTGTTGAAGGTCATCGATACCGGAATCGGGATGGATGAGCAGACCCAACTGAAAATATTCGAACCGTATTTTACCACCAAGGCGACAGGAACCGGCCTTGGGTTGACCGTAGTATATAAGATCATGAAGGAACACAAAGGCGATATCACCGTCCAAAGCAAACTCGGCGAGGGTACGACGTTTACACTCTACTTCCCCGTACCCCGCAGTGAACGACTTGCATTGGACAGTCAGGCCATGGCGGAGGCAGACTATGAAGCGTAGCATCCTCATCTGTGATGATGAAAAGAATATCAGAAGCGGTTTGGCAATGGCGATGGAACTGGAAGGCTATGAGAGCATCGAGGCAACCGATGGTCAGGATGCATGGGACAAAATCAACAAGTTGGGAGTCGACTTGGTCATAACCGACCTGAGAATGCCCAGAATGAGCGGAGAGGACCTGCTGCGAAAAATCATCGGGGCGTATCCGCGTATGCCGGTGATTATCCTCACCGGTCACGGAACCATAGAAACAGCTGTCGAGGCGATGCGCGGCGGTGCTGTCGACTTTTTCACCAAGCCTGTGGATTTGGACCGTTTGTCGCTGGTCGTCAGGAAAGCTCTCTCCGATACCGACCTCTATGCCGAGCATGAACGGTTGAAGGAAGAGGTCCAGCAACTGAAGGCGCGCAACCGCTACGACCGCATCATCGGCAAGAGCCAGAAAATGGTGGAGTTGATGGACACCGTCAGCCAGGTGGCCCCGACCAAGGCATCGGTGCTCATCACCGGTGAGAGCGGGGTGGGAAAAGAGCTGGTCGCCGATGCGATCCATGAGCTGAGCAACCGCAGCAAGGGCCCTTTCATCAAGGTGCATTGTGCAGCCCTTACGGCAAGCCTCTTGGAGAGCGAACTGTTCGGTCATGAGAAAGGCTCCTTCACCGGGGCGGTCAAGGAGAAGAAAGGGCGCTTTGAGCTTGCCGACGGGGGAACGATCTTTCTCGATGAAATCGGGGAAATCGACGCCCAGACACAGGTCAAGCTACTGAGGGTGCTGCAGGAGAGGCAGTTCGAGCGGGTGGGCGGAGAGAAATCAATCACCGTTGACGTACGCATAGTTTGTGCCACCAACCGCGACCTGCCCAAGGAGATAGAAAAGGGGAACTTTCGCGAGGACCTCTACTATCGTTTGAATGTGGTGCATCTGGATGTTCCTCCCTTGCGCGAACGCAAGGATGACATTCCCCTGCTTATGACCAGTTTTCTGCAACAGTTCAACAGTGAGAACGGAAGGAGCATCGAGGCCTTTTCCAACCAGGCCAAGCGGGCCTTGTTGGGGTATGAGTGGCCGGGGAACATCCGTGAGCTTCGCAACTGTATCGAAAGTGCGGTAGTGCTTGCCAGAACCTCCATCATCGAGGTCGAGGATCTTCCGGTTCATATCGGCAAGGCACAAAACGCCAGCAGCGTATCACTTGAAGTTGGGATCACCCTCGCCGAAGCAGAAAAACAACTGATCATCTCCACCCTTGCCTCATGTGCAGGGAACAAGACGAAGGCGGCCGAAGTATTGGGTATCGGGCGCAAGACCTTGCACCGTAAGCTACAGGAATATCACATTGACGAAGCATGACATTTACGAGATCTTCGACAAGGGGGGTCTGCTTGAGAAACACTTTCCCGGGTATGAATACCGGGAAGGCCAACTCATGATGGCCGAGCTGGTCAGGGAAAGCTATGAGAGTGGTGCCCTCGCAGCCATCGAGGCCGGGACGGGTATCGGTAAATCCTTTGCCTATCTTGCGGTTGCCTTGTATCATGCAATGAGCAGTCCGGATGAGCGCACCGTCATCGCAACCAGCACGATCAACTTGCAGAAACAGCTCTATGAAAAGGACTTGCCGATGCTTTTCCGGTATCTCGGCGTTTCATGTAAAACAGCTCTGGCCGTCGGTCGGGGCAACTATGTATGCATTCTCAGGTTTGTACAGACGAGAAGTGAATCCAGCCTGCTCAGCCAAGACCCGCAAAGCGAGCTTTATCAGATAGGGCAGTGGATGAAAAGCACTCAGACCGGTTTGTTTGCCGATTATCCCTCACGTTTGAGTTTCGAGCTGAGAGGAGAAATATGCTGTGATGGCGATTTGTGTCCTAATCACAGCTGTGAATACTTCAAGGAGTGCTTCTTCTTCAAGGCCAAGGCGAAGGCCAAGGAAGCGAAAGTCATTGTCAGCAACCACCATCTGCTCTTCACCGACGCCCAGAGCAGGCACATCAGTGATGTAGACTACAGCGAGGAGATGATTCTCCCCCCGTTCAATCGACTGATCATCGACGAGGCCCACAATATTGAAGCGAATGCAACCGAATATTTCACCGATGAATACAGCTCCAAGGAGATGCTGCGTCAGATTCACCGCATCCAGCGTACCGGCAGGTACAACAACAAATCATTGCTCGAGCAACTGGGTGAGTACAGTACGGAAGTTGATATCATCGACCGTATTCAGGATGACATCCTTCTGCTCCTGCAGGAGGTCGGCACCTTGGACCAATACTTGCTGGCGGTTTTTCAGAAAAACGATTTCCAGCCTGTCCTGATCAAGGCCGAACAGCAGCATCGCCTGGCCGATTTCGTAAAAGCAGCTGCTTCGGTGGCGGAAGCAAGCGGTCGGCTGGCCGCAAAAATCAATGTATTTCTTGAACACAACAAGGTTCCTGAAGAGTTGGATGCAAAAATTACCGAGCTGAAGGTGCGCGGGAGTAGAATATCACTCATGAGCGAAGTGCTTACACGTTTCTGCAACTTTGAGCTGTGGCAGGATGAGGTGCACTGGTTCAATGCAGAGGCGAACAACCGCGACCGCTCCGTCCAGGTTCGCATCACACCTCTGTCGATAGCTCCGTTGCTCGTCGATGCTCTCTTCACCAAGCTCGATACGGTGGTGTGCACTTCGGCCACCCTGGACTTGAGCGACCAATTTGCATTCTGGGGGAGCAGGGTGGGGCTTCCGTATGATGAAGGCCGTCCGTTTCTGAAAGGGATTTTCCTCTCTCCCTTCGACTATAAGAGCCGTTTGATGCTGCTCACCCCATCCGATGCCCCGCTTCCAGCGAAAGAGATGGAGGAGCCGTACATCAACTATCTGGCCCGAACCATCTGGGATGCGGTGAACAGTGCCGGGGGAGGCTCCTTGGTCCTCTTCACGTCCTATGTCATGCTCAAGAAGGTCAAGGGCATGTTGGAAGCACAGTTTGAACAAGCCGGCCTCACGTTGCTGGGCCAAGGCGAGCTTGACCGTTACACCCTGCTCAATCGGTTCATCGCCGAGCAGGACAGTACGCTGTTCGCCACTTCCTCCTTCTGGGAAGGCGTGGATGCTCCGGGTGACACGCTGCGGATGGTGATAATCGTCAAGCTTCCGTTCACCGTTCCTTCCGACCCGGTGTTCAAGGCCCGATGCGAAGCCATAGATAAAATGGGTGGAAGTGGATTCTATCAGCTTGCCTTGCAGTCGGCGACCATGAAACTCAAGCAGGGTTTCGGCAGACTTTTACGGAGTACGGCCGACCGGGGGGTGGTGCTGATTCTCGACAGCAGGGTCATCACGAAGAATTACGGGGTGTACATGCTTCGTGCCTTGCCTGAAAGCTTTCATCCGGAAACTCTGACGGCAGGGATGTGTGACAAGATCGAGAACTTTCTCTATGGATGAGAGAAGCTGAAGCTGGAAAGAGAGCGTAGAGAAATTGCAAAAAAAGAGGTGGGAACTGCTTCCCACCTGCTTCTGGCATCTGTTGATGCTACTCGATGATTGCAAGGATATCGGACATGCCAAGGATCAAGTACTCCTTGCCGTCGGCTTTCACAGAGGTTCCGCTGTACTTGTCGTGCATCACGCGGTCTCCTGCCTTGACGGTCATCTTGACCTTCTCAGTCCCTTCACCGACTGCAACAACAGTGCCGATCTGGGTCTTCTCCTGCGCTGTCTGAGGGATGTACAGACCGCTTGCAGTCTTCTCCTGCACCTCTTCAATTTTCACCAATACTCTGTCTGCCAAAGGCTTAATGGTCATTGTATGTTCCTCCAACCATAATTAAATGTGGTAGTGTAATAACGAGGGCTTCGCCTTCGCTTCAGATAATATAGTCAAAAGTAGCAAGACAGGCAAGCTGATTTATGCAAACTACGCGCAGCCTGTGCAGAACCTGCGCAGTGCGAAAAAACGTCGCTCCAAAGCTTGCCGTTATTAGGAGCCTTTACTATATTCAGTGTACGATGAAAAGGGAATGTGAAATGGAAGCACAGCGAGAACAGAATACCCAGCTTATGAAACAGATGGATTGTGTGTTTCTCAGTGCCGAATCCAGCTTGGAGCAGATTTGGAGACACTTTTATACGCTTGCTCACCTGTTCGCCAAGTCCCAGGACCTTGCGAGCAGCCTCAACTGCTTCATCGATGTATTTTTAATCAGGGGGAACGAGATGCACAATCCGGATAAGGATTGGCTCGACTTCTTCCGCCGTCAATTTGCCATGTACCTGATGGGCAAGCGACGTATTACCTGTTCACTCAGCGAAGGCGACATGATTCATGATTTTTTGAAGATGGAGTACGAGATGCTCAAAGAAGAGCTTGAACAGAGTGAACTTCCTTTTGCCCGGGAGAATCTGAGTCAGTGGTTTGCCTCCATCGAGCTCGATTTCCCGTGGCTTGTGGGCGATTTTGAACCAAAATGGTCGGTTGGCTGAACAAGTACAAGGTTTTTGGGTCAGAATGAGCCGGAAAACCATGTGTTTTCATCAGGCGTGTCAAAATGAACCACATTGCAGCCTTTTTTCCTACCTTCAGCCGGTGAAATGTACCAGCTAATACTTTTGGAAAATATATAAAAGACTATCTAAAAAAGAAATAATAAAACTATTTATAAACTTGGCACGCTAGTTGCATCTACTTTTCCAACGACCCAAAAGGGAGAATGCAAGATGAAAACGAAACGCGCCATGCTTACCAATAACGATGCTTCTTACGCTTATGACGATGCAAATATTCTGAGTATGTATCTGAAGGAAATCAACCGCATCCCGCTGTTGACACCCGAAGAGGAACTTTCGCTTGCCAAACGCGCCCAGAAGGGTGACGAGTTCGCCCGCAAACGTATGATCGAAGCCAATCTTCGGTTTGTGGTGAATGTAGCCAAGAAATATCAGAACCAGGGTATGCCTTTGATCGATCTGATCAATGAAGGAAACATCGGTCTGATGACGGCTTTGGACAAGTTCGATCCCGACAAGGGTTATCACTTCATCAGCTATGCCGTGTGGTGGATTCGTCAGTCGGTCATGAAGGCGATCAATGAGAAAAGCAGGGCGGTGCGACTGCCCCTGAACCGAACCAATGAATTGCTGCAGATCCAGAAAGCGCAACGCTCCCTTATGAAAGATTTGAGCACCGATGACCCAACCATGGAGGATATCGGGACTTTGACGGGGTTTGAACCCGAGCACGTTTCCAACCTGCTTTCCATAAGCCGTGATTTGATCAGCCTCGATGCACCTGTCTTCAATGACGGAAGCACCAGCAACATCGGTGATTTCATCGAGGATGAGTCGCAGAATCCCGAGCAGTCCTTGATGGATGCTTCCTTGAAAGAAGATGTGCGATCATTGCTCGCCACACTCAGCGACAAGGAACGCGAGATCATAGAGCTTCGCTTCGGCCTTGAGGGAAAGACCCCGATGTCACTGAAGGAAATCGGAGAGTTGTACAACCTTACCAAGGAGCGTATCCGCCAAATCGAGAAAAAAGCCCTTGAAAGGCTGAGGAATCCTTCGAAGAGCAAGATGGTGGAAAGCTATATTGCATAACAGCACCGCAGGGTGTATCCATATAGATTGAAAAAACCGGGCGACACGTGTGTCCGGTTTTTTCGTATTGACAGGTCAATTGCTTCATGTTAGGATGCAAATGGATAATTTGCATGCGAAAAATATATTTCGAATGCAAAATGGGAAGAAGGAGTACCATGCGGGCAAAAGATACTGCGAATCATGTATACGCCTCTTTGCGCAAGGAAATACTGGGATTGGACATTGTCCCCGGACAATTGATGCGGGAGCAGGACATCTGTGAGCGGTTTGAGGCAAGCAGGACTCCTGTGCATGTCGCACTTGAACGGCTGTGCGATACAGGCCTGCTGGAGTTTGTTCCTTACAAGGGTGTGCGTGCCACCTTGCTGAAATTTTCCCACATCTATCAGATCATATTGATGCGCACCGTCCTTGAGACCAAGGTCCTCATCGACTTTGCCCGGAAAGCCGACCCGTTCGCCTTGGAACGCTGCCATCATTCGCTGCGCAACCAAGGAATACTGCTTGCAAGCGACCAATTCGAGCCTGCGGCATTCTACGCGTTGGATTCTCAACTGCATCAGACGTGGTTTGATGAAGTGGGGTTCCCCTTGTTCTGGGATGCCATTCAGGATTCAGAAGTCTATTACACACGCTTTCGTATGCTGGACATTGTGGAAATGCATAATTTCAAAGAAATTGTGCAGGAGCATGCTGTACTGCTTTCGTTGTTGGAATCACAGCAGTATGATCACATCGAAGGTGTGTTGACCTATCATTTGTTTGGAGGGATTCGCCGTATGCAGCATGTCTTGCAGTCGGATCTCGGTTCATATTTCAGTGATGCACAAAATATCGGGTCGTACCTTGACAGGGTGCTGTCATTCGAGCGGCCGGATTGTCTTTCAGAGTAGGAGGAATTACATGGACATTCGTTATTCAACAGGAAAAGAGGCCTTCAGGCACATGACCACCGAGGAGCTTCGCAAGGAATTCTTGGTACAGAACATCTTCAAGGCCGATGATGTAAGTGCTGTGTACTCGCACATCGATCGGATTGTCACCCTGGGTGCCATGCCGGTCTCCGGCAAGCTCGACCTTGCCAAGAACATCGATCCGATGAAGGACTTCGGCGTGAACTACTTCTTGGAACGACGGGAACTGGGGATTATCAACATCGGCGGTGATGGGGTGGTGGAGGCTGACGGGGTGACCTACAATATTGTACACTTCGATGGTTTGTATCTACCCAAGGGTACCAAGCAGGTGAGCCTTGCAAGCAAGGATGCCAAGAATCCGGCCAAATTCTACATGAGCAGCACCCCCGCCCATCAGGTGTTTCCGGCCAAGCATATTGTTTTTGCCGAATCCAAGCATGTACCTGCCGGCAGTGCGGCCGAAAGCAACAAGCGCACGATCAACCAATACATCCACCCCGACGTACTGGATACCTGCCAGCTCTCAATGGGCCTGACCCAGCTGGATGAGGGTAGTGTGTGGAACACGATGCCCGCCCACACCCACGAACGCCGCATGGAAGTGTACTTCTACTTCGACATCAAGGAGAAGCAGACGTTGTTCCACCTTTTCGGCGAACCAACCGAGACCAGGCATATCGTTGTAGGCAACGAGGAAGCGGTGATCAATCCGTCGTGGTCCATCCACAGCGGGGTAGGTACGAGCAACTATACGTTCATTTGGGCTATGTGCGGCGAGAACCGCACCTATACGGATATGGACTGGGTGGCAACCCAGGATTTGAGGTAAAACCATGGCAAATATGCAGGAAATGTTCTCCCTGAAGGGAAAGGTGGCCTGGGTGACCGGAGCCAGTTACGGGATCGGGTTTGCAATCGCCGGTGTGTACGCACAGGCAGGGGCGAAGATTGCGTTCAACGACATTACTCAAGAGTTGGTGGACAAGGGACTTGAAGCCTACAAGCAGGCCGGGATCACAGCAAAAGGCTATGTATGTGACGTAACCGACGAGGAAGCCGTAATGAAGACCAATGCACAGATTGCAAGGGATCTGGGACCGGTCGACATCCTGGTGAACAACGCCGGCATCATCAAGCGCATCCCGATGCACGAGATGCCCGCAAGCGACTGGCGCAAGGTCATCGACATCGACCTCACCGCTCCGTTCATCGTCGCCAAGGCGGTACTGCCTTCGATGATGGAGCGCAAGAGCGGGAAAATCATCAATATTTGTTCCATGATGAGTGAGCTCGGACGTGAGACGGTCAGTGCCTATGCCGCTGCTAAAGGTGGCTTGAAAATGCTTACCCGCAACATCGCCAGCGAATACGGCAAGTACAACATCCAGTGCAACGGCATCGGGCCCGGGTACATCGCCACCCCGCAAACAGCTCCTCTGCGCGAGCGGCAGGCCGACGGCAGCCGACACCCGTTCGACTCGTTCATCGTCGCAAAGACACCGGCCGAGCGTTGGGGAAACACCGAGGACCTTGAGGGTCCGGCTCTCTTCCTCGCTTCGAAGGCCAGTGACTTCGTCAACGGCCATGTCCTGTATGTGGATGGGGGTATTCTTGCCTACATCGGCAAGCAGCCCTGACTTTAAGTAAACACTGATACACCCGTTCAATTCCTATGTGGATGAGGACGGGTTATTTTTGTTGCTGTTTGTTGCAGTTTTTTTGCGGAATCTATTGGTTCCTCAAAGGGAAACTTAGTAATCCATGAATTGTAGAGAAAAACTTGCAAAAAGCCGTAAATTCTAATGATGTACTGTTGTTGATTGTGTTGTCTTGTATCCAGGAAAATTGGAATATTGTTCCAAAAACCAATTGAACAAATATTTATCTAATAAGAACTTGATATACCTATAATTGTTGTTTTACCCGCGGATTTGATTGACAGTACAGCGCCGAACAGATAGGATTTGTTCGTCAAGTATAGAGAAAGAACAGGAGTCAAGTATGGCAGAGAAAAAAACAAAGTATGTCTATTTTTTCGGCTCCGGTAAGGCGGAAGGAACGGCTCAAATGAAAGAGCTGCTCGGCGGAAAAGGTGCAAACCTCGCCGATATGACCAGCATCGGTCTTCCTGTGCCTCCGGGCTTTACGATCAGCACCGAAGCGTGTGCGTATTATAGTTCCCATGATGGAGCCTATCCTCAGGGCATGAGAGAACAGGTGCTTGAGAACCTTGCCAAGCTTGAAACCTTGATGGGAGCGAAGCTCGGGGACAACGAAAATCCCTTGCTCGTTTCCGTTCGCAGTGGAGCTGCACAGTCCATGCCCGGTATGATGGATACCATCCTCAACCTCGGACTCAATCCCACCAGCGTAAAGGCTTTGATTGCGAAGACCAACAATGAACGCTTTGCCTGGGACAGCTATCGCCGTTTCATGCAGATGTTTGGTGATGTGGTCATGGGTGTTCCCCACCACGAATTTGAGAGTGCCCTGCAGGATGTGAAGGATTCCAAGGGAAAGAGCCTGGACACCGAACTCGACAGCAAGGACCTGCAGGAAGTAATCGCCCGTTATCAGCGCCTCTATAAGCGCTATACCGGTGAAGAGTTCCCGGTCGACCCGATCGACCAGCTTTTCAAGAGCATCAACGCAGTGTTCAAATCCTGGAACAACGAGCGTGCAAACAAGTACCGCCAGATGAATGACATCCGCGGACTGCTGGGAACCGCTGTCAATATCCAGAGCATGGTGTTCGGCAATATGGGTGACACCAGCGGGACCGGTGTTGCTTTTACTCGTGATCCGTCAACCGGTGAGAACCAGTTCTATGGTGAATACCTGATGAACGCCCAGGGTGAGGACGTCGTAGCCGGCATTCGTACTCCCCAGCCCATCGAGACACTGCGTGCAGTAAACCCTGATGTGTATGACCAGCTGGTAGGCATCCGCTCCATTTTGGAGAAACACTACAAGGACATGCAGGACATCGAGTTCACCATCCAGGAAGGCAAGCTGTACATGCTGCAGACCAGAAACGGCAAGCGCACGATTTTCAGCTGGCTCCGTTCACAGGTCGAGATGGTTGAAGAAGGTTTGATCGATAAGGAAACTGCAGTCGCCAGAGTTCCGGCGGGTGAGTTCGGCAAGCTTTTCGCCCCGATCCTCGATGCCAAGTATATCCGGGACAACTCCTTGAATGAGGTGACCCGTGGATTGAATGCTTCCCCCGGAGGTGCTTGCGGCCAGATTTATTTCACCGCCGATAAGGCCGAGGAGATGGCGGCCCTGGGTAAGGAAGTCATTCTGGTCCGCGCAGAGACCAGTCCTGAGGATATCGGCGGCATGGCTGTTGCAAAGGGCGTAGTGACCTGTCGTGGAGGTATGACCAGTCACGCAGCGGTAGTCGCACGTGGCATGGGTTGTCCGTGTGTCAGCGGTGCAGGGGACATCCACATCAATGAAGCGAAAAAGACTCTTGAAGTGAATGGTACGAATCTGAGCGAAGGAGACTATATGTCCATCGACGGATTCACCGGTGCTGTCTACGGTACCAAGATTCCTGTACGTTCCTCGGAAATCGTCCAGGTGCTCAATGGTCATATGAAGGAGAGTGAATCCAATCTCTTCCACAACTACAAGACCTTCATGGCATATGTGCAGGAAGTCAAGAGACTTGGCGTGTACACCAATGCCGACACCCCCCACGATACCGAGATGGCTGTGGCCTTTGGTGCTGAAGGAATCGGCCTGTGTAGAACCGAGCACATGTTCTTCGGTGGAAATCGAATCATGTCGATACGTAAAATGATTCTTGCAAACAATCTGATTGAACGCGAGAAAGCCCTGTCTGAGTTGCTCCCGATGCAGAGAGGCGATTTCGAGGCGATTTTCCTTGCACTCGAGGGAAGACCCGCTACGATCCGCCTGCTTGATCCCCCGCTTCATGAGTTCCTTCCCAACGACCACACCAGCCGTCATGAATTGGCGCTGCAGATGGGTCTGACGGTCGAGGAAGTGGCGCAGAAGTCAAGTGCTCTGCACGAATTCAACCCGATGCTCGGCTTCCGTGGCTGTCGTCTGGCCATCATCTATCCTGAGATTCTTCGCATGCAGGTGAGGGCTATTATTGAGGCGGCCATCAACGTCAAGCGCAAGGGTGTCGACGTACTTCCCGAGATCATGATTCCCTTGGTAGGCAACTACAAGGAGTTTGTCTTCTGCAAGAAGCATGCACTGGAAGTCATTGAGAAGATATTCAATGAGCAGGGCATGAAGGTGCATTACAAGATCGGAACCATGATCGAGGTACCCAGAGCTGCAATTACCGCTGATGAAATCGCCCGTGAGGCGGAGTTCTTCAGTTTCGGTACGAACGACTTGACCCAGATGACCTGTGGCTTCAGCCGTGACGATGCAGCTTCCTTCCTTGGTCCCTATGTGAACGATACTGACAAGCAGTTCTATGACTACGATCCGTTCGCCACCATCGATATCGATGGCGTCGGCAAGCTCGTAGACATGGCTGCCAAGCTTGGTCGTTCCACCAATCCGGAGATCAAGTTGGGTATCTGCGGCGAGCATGGCGGTGACCCCAAGACCATTGCATTCTGCGACAAGGTCGGTTTGGATTATGTCTCCTGCTCTCCGTTCCGCGTTCCCATCGCACGTCTTGCTGCAGCCCAGGCATCAATTGCCGCCAAGAAGGCGAAGTAAACGAGCTGAAACAGTATGGTACCCGGGCTTCGGCCCGGGTTTCCTGTCTTAGGATATAAAAAAAAGCGGTTCCCGAAGGAACCGTGAGAGCCAAAAAAGGGAATTGAACCCTTGACCTGCTCATTACGAGTGAGCTGCTCTACCCCTGAGCTATTTTGGCATGCTAGGTAAAACAGGTGCATTTTACCCGAAAGAGGGAAGAAGGTAAAGATGGTATTTCTGTAAATGTAGAGACCCAATCTTGCCTTGACCTTTAAGGCTCTTGTCTAGTACGCTTACGACTGAAGAGGGAGTGCATTGAAAACGGATCCATTGTTCAGCCATGCTGTCGCCCAGGAGGTGGTTGTTTTGCTGAATACTGAAAAACATGGCGTTGGAACCAAAGTGGGATTGAGCTGGCAACCTGATGTTGCCCAGTTCCTGCTGGACATGTTTCCAGACGCCTTGGAGTATGGCCTGCAACTCAGTGACATCGCCCCGCTGGTCAGCGAGGATGAGTTTTCGTTCGATGACGAGGACTTTGATTTTCTTGACGACGATGATTTTCTTGACGAGTTCGACGACGATGAGGATGACTCCCTATGAGAGTTCTAGGGATTGAAACCTCCTGCGATGAATGCTCTGCAGCAGTCGTGGAGGACGGACGCACCATCCTAAGCAATATCATCGCCACCCAGATTGAACTTCACAAACCGTACGAAGGAGTGGTTCCCGAGCTTGCTTCGCGTTTGCATACCCAGTGGATCGGTACGGTCGTACAGACCGCACTGCAGAAAGCCGGCCTAGAGCCTCATGACATCGATGCGGTCGCTGTTACCAACCGACCCGGCCTCCTGGGCTCCTTGTTGGTTGGCTTGAGCTTTGCAAAAGGTTTTTCGGCTTCCCTGGACATTCCTTTCATCACCATCGATCACATCCGTGCACACCTGTATGCATCCCAGATTGAGCATCCGCTTGAATATCCGTACTTGGGCCTGCTGGTAAGCGGGGGTCATACGGTCATCTGCAGGGTTGACGGATATGATGCGATTGAAGTTCTCGGTACAACCATCGACGACGCCATCGGTGAGGCCTTCGACAAGGTTGCCAAGCATTACGGTTTCGGCTACCCCGGCGGCATAGCCATCGATCGGCTTGCGAAGAAAGGCAATCCTCTTGCCTTTCTCTTTCCTGGTCCGACATTGCATTCCAAGGACCACCCCTACGATATTTCCTACAGTGGATTGAAGACTGCTGCGATCAACCAACTGGATGCATTTTGGGATGGCAGCAGTGAGAAGAGTCCTGAAAATATTGCCGCTTCGTTCCAGCGCGCCGCTGTGAACATGCTTATCAAGCGCGTCAGAGCTGCCTTGGAGGAGACCGGACTGAAACGGCTGAGTGCCGGAGGCGGAGTTGCTGCAAACAGCTACCTGAGGCTTGAATTGGAAGCACTGAAAAAAGGCGGCTATGAAGTTTCCTTTCCATCCCTTAAACTGTGTACGGACAACGGTGCCATGATAGCAGCGTTGGCGTACCGCTATCTGGCCGATGGCATACAAGGTGATTACTCCGAGTCGGCAAGTGCTCGGGTGACTGCATTTAAAAAACAATATTCATGACGAGAGGCCCTATGGACGCACATTACGATTTGGACAGTGTAATTCGAAAGGTACCTAATTTCCCCAAGGAGGGAGTCCTCTACTACGATATCACCGGTATTCTTGCAGTGCCTGAAGCATTTCAGTATTGCATCGATCGGATGCATCAGCTTTGTGAGCATCGTAGAATCGATGCCATTGCTGCAGTAGAAGCGCGTGGCTTCATCTTTGCCGCCCCGCTTGCCCAGCGCCTTGGCCTGCCGTTGATTCTTGTGCGCAAGATGGGCAAGCTTCCCAACAAGGTGTTTACCAAGAGTTTCGAGCTGGAATACGGCTGTGATGTAGTCTGTGTCCAGGAAGTGGATATCCAAAAGGATAGCCGCGTACTGTTTGTCGATGACCTCATCGCCACCGGCGGTACTCTGAAAGCCGCTGCATCCATGTTCGAGGAGCACGGTGCGAAGGTTGAGGGCTTTATGGGTGTCATCGGACTGCCGTTTCTCAATTACGACAAGGCCCTTGCGCCCTATCCGGTGGAAGTGCTGCAGCTCTATCACGGTGAGTAGGAATAATTTTCCCCATCCCCTTGACAAAGCATACGCATTTCCGTATTCTACCACAGGATTTTGAATTTGGGATGTAGTGTAATGGTAACACTGCAGATTCTGGTTCTGCCTTTGGGGGTTCGAATCCCTCCATCCCAGGCATCGGTTCCTTCGTCTAATGGTTAGGACAGGAGATTCTCAGTCTCTAAATAGGGGTTCGATTCCCCTAGGAACTAAAACGAATGAGGAAGGGGCAACCTTGTAGGTTGCCCTTTTTTATCGCTATACTAGGCATAAGGAACCGCACACTATGATTACAGCTTCAAATATCGGTCTTTCCTACGGAACCCAGGTTCTCTTCAAGGAAGTCAACATAAAATTCACTCCCGGCAACTGTTACGGCATCATTGGTGCCAATGGCGCCGGCAAGTCGACTTTTCTCAAGATTCTCTCCGGCGAAATCGAGTCGGACACCGGAGAGATCATCATCTCGACCGGCCAGAGAATGGCTGTTCTCAGGCAGGATCACTTTGCTTTCAATGAATACACCGTTCTTGAAACCGTCATCATGGGGTATGAACAGCTGTATGCAGTGATGAAGGAACGGGATACCATTTATGCCAAAGAAGACTTCACCGAGGAGGACGGCTTGAGGGCCGCCGAGCTCGAGGGGGACTTCGCAGACATGGGCGGTTGGGAAGCCGAGGCCCAGGCGGCCCAGATGCTCGATGGGCTGGGCATCTCCACCGATTTGCAACAGAAGAAAATGAGTGACGTCGAGGATAACGTGAAGGTTCGTGTCCTGCTTGCACAAGCGCTGTTCGGGAACCCCGACATCCTGCTGCTGGACGAACCGACCAACCACCTTGACCTTGAGTCCATTCACTGGCTCGAGGACTTTTTGGCAAACTTTGACAATACCGTGATTGTAGTCAGCCACGACCGTCACTTCCTCAATACGGTTTGCACCCATATTGCAGACATCGATTTCGGAAAAATCCAGCTCTATGTCGGCAACTACGATTTCTGGTACCTGTCCAGCCAGTTGGCCGCCAAGCAGATGAAGGATGAGAAGAAACGACGCGAAGAGAAGATTTCGGAGTTGAAAGAGTTCATCCTTCGATTCTCCAGCAACGTGGCAAAGGCCAAGCAGGCAACCAGCAGAAAGAAGTTGATCGACAAGCTCACCATCGACGACATCAAGCCCTCCAGCCGCAGATTCCCCTATGTAGCCTTTAAACCACTGCGTGAATGCGGCAAGAACATTCTGGAAGTCAAGGGGCTCACCAAGACCATCGACGGTGAGAAGGTGCTCGATAACTTCGATCTGGTGCTTAACAACGGCGATAAGGTTGCTTTTGTAGGACCCAACCACTATGCCAAGACTGTATTGTTTGAGATCCTGACCGGCAATATGGAACCCGACGCGGGTACATTCACCTGGGGGGTGACCACCAGTCTTTCCTACTTCCCTAAGAACAACAGCCACCTGTTCACCGAACACGTATCCATCACCGACTGGCTGCGCGAATTCAGTGAGGACAAGGACGATACCTATATCCGCTCCTTCCTTGGACGCATGCTATTCAGCGGGGATGAAGCCCTCAAGGATTGTACCGTACTCAGCGGCGGGGAGAAGGTTCGTTGTGTGCTCTCTCGTATGATGCTGGAGCAGGCGAACTGCCTTATCTTCGATGAACCGACCAGTCACCTGGACTTGGAAGCCATTACCGCTCTCAACGACGGTCTGATCGATTTCACCGGTGTGCTCTTATTCAACAGCCATGACCACCAGTTCGTCGAGTCTATCGCCAACCGAATCATTGAATTCACTCCAAGCGGGGTCATTGACAGATTGATGGGCTTTGAGGATTATTTCAATGACAGTTCCATCAAGGCTCTTCGTGATGAGAAGTACAGTGGTTCGCACCATTCGATAGCGCTCTAGGGAGGCTCCATGCTGGTTGCAGTAGATATCGGGAACTCTAACATTGTCATTGCTGTCCACGACGGAATGAAGTGGGTGCAGTCGTTTCGGATTTACAGCGACCAGAAGAAGACCAGCGACGAATACTTCGTCGTTCTGGACAGCCTGATGAGCCATGCCGGCCTCTACAAGCACGATATCAATCGGGCGGTCATCAGTTCGGTCGTACCGAACTTGACCCGTTCCATGCAGAAGAACATCATCAGGCTTTTCGACGTCCAGCCGCTCATGGTTGACCACAAAGTGGAAACAGGACTGAGAAAAGAGACGATACCTGCAGAATTAGGCAGCGACCTGCTTGCCAATGCCGCCCAAGCGCATTATATGTATCCCGAGCACCCGGTAGTGGTTGTGGACTTCGGTACGGCTCTTACGTTGACCACTGTCGACAGCGATGGGTCTGTCCTTGGCGCTTCCATCGCCCCGGGACTTGTCACCGCGGTCAACGCCCTGTTCGGCAATACCGCCCAACTTCCACAGGTTGAACTGAAAGTGCCTCCTACAGCCATCGGCCGGAACAGCCAGGAATCAATCAGAAGCGGAATTATGTTCGGGTATGCAGGCATGGTGAAGGCCATCATAGAGCGTACCGAGCAGGAGCTGGGTCGGGAGGTCTTCGTCATTGCGACCGGAGGTCTCAGCCAGACCATAGCTCCCTTGATCGACCGAATCAACCAACTCTCAGCGATGCACACACTCGATGGCCTTCGCTTGATCAGCGATCTGAATTAAAAGACAAATACTCCCTTTCTCATCACGGCAAAGGTATTCCCGTCACGAGTCGTGGCGTCGATATCCATGTCCTTTGAACCGATCATGAAATCGATGTGCATGAGACTGGTATTGCATCCGGCCTCGTGCAGCTGTTCATCAGTGGACAGCATCGCTCCGTTCGCCAAAGCAGTAGGATAGCCGTCTCCGAGGGCGAGGTGGCAGGAGGCATTCTCGTCGAGAAGAATTGAGTTGAAGATAAGATTGCTCCGGGCGATGGGGCTGGTCTCGTCGACCAAAGCCACTTCACCCAGGCGCCGTGTCCCTTCATCGATTGAGAAGAAGGTATCCAACGCCTCTTTTCCTTCGCGGGCGCTGTATTCGACGATTTTTCCTTCCTTGAAGACAAAGCGGACATCCTCGGTTTTTACGTCGAGTACATTCACCGGTTTGGTGGTGGTCACATATCCGTCTGCCCTCATACGGTCGGGAGTGGTGAAAATCTCCTCGGTGGGAAGGTTTGCAAAGAATTGAAGGCCGTCCGGCATTGAATCGGCTCCACCGGTGAATCTGGCCTGGTCGGTAAAGCCGATGGTAAGGTCGGTCTTGCTGCTCTTGAAATGAAGCGTATCGATTCCCTGCTCATTGAGATGATTCCTGCGACGGTCAAGCATCTCCTTCTTCTGTTCCCAGGCAAGGCCGGGATCACTCTGGTCGAGCAGAAGAATCGGCTTAAGTACATCCATCAGGTCCTCGGTGGCAGCATGTTGTCCCAGCACCTGCTTTGCCCACAGGGGGCCCGGTGCACAACAGACACACCAGGCAAGTTGGCTGCGCATCAATTTCTTGCTGCGTGCTTCATGGAACCTGCGCTTTGCCTTTCCCAGGATTTGATTCTTCGCTTGGTCGAGCTCGGCGTGATCGAGCCGCTCTTCTGTTGCGTCTATGCGGATGTAGGACCAGCCTTCGGTGCACATTTCATAGTCGAGAGCCTTCATGTATGCGGGATTGAACGTAAGCTGATCTTCATTCTGGGATGCCAGGCGCGATGCCAGTACATCAAGATCGTCAAGCAGAACCTGCACAAAGGTGGCACCATGACGATAGGCCGATTTGCTGAGCTCACGGGCAAAGTAATAGATCCCGGGGCCTGTCAGAATGAGTACATTCTTTCCGCTTTGGAGATTGATGCCTTTCTTAATAATAAGCTCGGCGTATGATTCTATAAGTTTCTGGTCCATAGGTTTGCTCCTAAAGGTTGTATATCCCTTCGATCATGATTTCATGGATTTGCTCATCATCGGTTCGTAAGCTTGTTGAGAGATGCGTGTCTCCCACCGGGATTTCCAGTCTCACCAAGGATTCATTGAGCTTGCTCTGCTTGATGTCGTCGTCGTTGCTGTGGGTGGTAAGGGTGTCCAAGGAGAATCCACCGAGAATAATCGTTGCGGTGATTTCCTTGGCAAAATGCGGATGAATCGATTTCTCGAGGTATCGGCTCTCGATGGTGTCATTGTCCGCAAGGGCGATTTCACTGACGTGTCTTGCGCCCTCATCGATGCTGAAAAAAGCAGCCAGTGCCTCTTTTCCTGCATCGGCCTGCCAATCAATCACTTCACCATTCTTGACGGTAAACCAAGCGCCTGTCACCTCGGTTCCCAACACATAGAAAGACCGGGATGATGCAAAGGTCCCGTTGGCTGATGTGCAATCCAATGCAGCATGGAGGCTTTGGACCGGCAGTGTAGGGATGAAATATCGTTTACTGGCCAATGTCGTTCTCCCACCGGCCCACAGCGTATCACGGGCAAGCTCGGCTTCAAGCTGCCAGCCGTCTGATACGAATGTGAATCTGCCATGTCCAAGCTTGTTCAACGCCTTCTTGCGATACTCCAACACATTACCCTGCTCCTCCCAGAATGAGACGTTCCAACCGCTGTCCAGGCGGTAGAGCATGCTGAATAGATTCCACATTTCTTCTTCAGTGGCGGTCCTGCCAAGCAGCCCTGCCGCCCAGGTAAGGCCGGGGTAGGGCACATTGGCCCAGGGGACGGCAATACGGCGATCAAGGAATACCGGGTCGCTGAGGTGCCCGAACTTTGCGATGGCGGTCACTTCGCCGACAACTGAAGCAAAATCTGTATCAGTTCGATAGGGGATGGTATCCAAATCAAAGAGATGGCACATGACGGAGGTGTGTACAGGCGGCCGGAAAATCTCTTTTTCTTCGGGTTCTATCGGATAAGCTTGGACAACCTTCCCATGATTGGTCTCCACAATGGTTACGCTTTGGCGGGTTGTCAGGCATGCCTGCCTGGCCAAAAGGCGTGCAAAGTGCATTGTTATTGCTTCGGTATTGATCGAAAGGCTGTCACCTTCGGTCAGCTTGAGTTGCACGTCGATGATAAGCTGTGCATACCGTTTAAGTAAGAGTTCCATGAATCCTCCAGTACAATTCAATACTATAGCAAATTATTGATATGCGATATACCAGCGAAATGCACAAGACAAAAAAACCCACACGCACTTGTGTGGGTTTTGCTTGAGCGCCCAACGGGAGTCGAACCCGCTTCTTCAGCTTGGAAGGCTGAGGTAATACCATTATACGATAGGCGCAGTTGCTCGGTACGGTGTTTTTATAAAGTATTCTGAATTCTTCGTCAAGTACCTGTAGTTGACAGAGGAGCATAAACCCTGTTACAAGTACTGCATAGCGATACAAGCGAGGTTATGAGCGTGGGACAGCGTGGAGAAGTGTATTCAACGAGACTTGTCAAGAATGACAGGACCTATTTCTTTAATGTGAAAGAGAACATTTACGGGGACATGTTCCTCAATTTGGTAGAGAGCAAGGGTACTCCTGACAGTGATAAGTTCATCAGGCAGTCACTGATTGTCTATCAGGAAGATTTGGGAGAGTTCTTGAAGGAACTGCAGAAATCCTTGGATTTCATCAAGCAGAACACCAAGCAGAAATAAACCAAGTGGGCAGCCGAAAGGCTGCCTTCCTTTAGCAGGAGAGGCATCGATGGAAATAAGGATGATGCAGGCAGCTGATATTCCTGCAGTCTGTTCACTGGTCAGGCAGGTCTTCGACCAAGCCCTTGCCCCTGACTATACGCAAGAGGGAAAACAGACTTTCTATGCATTCATTGAAGAAGAGGCGATGAGAAGCCGGCTCTCAGACGGCGGGTTTGGATTGGTTGCCTTCGTGGATGGAGACCTCGCTTCTCAGATAGAACTACGCAATAACTCCCATATCTGCCTGTTGTTCACCAAGGTGGAACATCAGGGTAAGGGTTTGGCAATGGCTTTGGTTGAGCAGGCGCTGCAAATCTGCAAAGAACGAGACAAAAAGGTGGCGGCGGTCAGTGTAAATGCAGCGCTTTCTGCAGTCACTGCCTATACACACCTGGGCTTCAAGCAGAGCTCTGCCGAGCAGGAAAGGAACGGTATACGATATGTACCGATGATCAGGCTTCTCTAGAAGAGGGTTGCCTGCTTCTGTACTTTGTTTTGTTTCTGTTCAATATGAAAAGAACGGCGATGAATGGGGGACAACCCATAGAGCAGGCAAGCATCACGGTGCTCTGAGGTTGGATAGCCCTTGTGCTTTGCAAAGTTGTAGTGAGGCCATTTTCGGTGACAGAGCACCATGTAGCGGTCCCGTTGATTCTTGGCTAAAATGCTTGCAGCCATAATCTGCGGGACCAGAGCATCTCCGCCCACTATTGCCCGGGTGGCACAGTCAAGGTTCGGCCGTTGGTTGCCGTCGACAAGTGCTACATCAACATGAACTTTTGAACTGATTTTCTCGTAGGCTCGCTGCATGGACAGAAGGGAGGCCTGAAGGATGTTGATCCGATCGATTTCCTTGGCAGTGGCAATTCCGATTGCCCAGTAGAGGGCTTTCTCCTTGATCACAATTTCTGCTTCAAGCCGGTGTTTCTCACTCAACTTTTTTGAGTCGTCGAGCAAGTGGGTGGGAAAATCCGGACCAAGAATGACTGCAGCGGCTACAACAGGGCCTGCAAGCGGTCCCCTGCCGGCCTCATCCAAGCCGCATACTACCTGCGCTTCCTCTTCGAATGAAAACAACAGGGCCTCTTGCACATTTTCCTCCTACTTTTACCGACGAACAACCTATGCTATAATCCCCCCATTACTGCGTCAAGCATAGAGAGGGTGAATTTTGTTTCTAAAAAGCCTGGAGATATATGGTTTCAAATCCTTTGCGGACAAAGTGAATTTGGAATTTTCAGATGGAATTACCAGCCTGCTTGGCCCCAATGGATGTGGAAAAAGCAACATTGTCGATGCCATCAAGTGGGTGCTCGGCGAACAATCAACAAAAACACTCCGGGCCGGTCGCATGGAAGATGTCATCTTCAACGGCACCGATACTCGCAAGCCCCTGCAGGTTGCAGAAGTATCGCTGGTCATCTCCAACGAGGAGCGTCACCTTGGTATTGAAGAGGCTGAGGTTGAGATCAAGCGCCGTATTTTCCGTAATGGAGAGAGTGAGTACTATCTGAACCGTAATCGGGTTCTTCTTAAGAACATTCGCGAGCTCTTCTACGACACGGGAGTAGGCAAGAGCGCCTACTCCATCCTGGAACAGGGGAAAATCGACCAGATTCTCTCCTCCAAGCCAGAAGACCGGCGCTATATTTTTGAGGAAGCGGCAGGTATTTCGCGGTTCAAGGTTCAAAGCATCGAAGCCGAGCGAAAATTAGCCAAGACCGATGAGAATATTTTGCAGGTTGAAACAATCCTCAAGGAAGTGAAGCGCAATTACGAGACCAAGAAGAATCAGGCGGCCAAGGCAATCTCCTATCGGAATCTCAAGAAAGAGCAATTCTCCCTCGAAGTCGATGTCCAGCTTTCAACCCTTAAATCGTACTTGTTGCTCAGGGAGAGCAAGATTGAGCAAAAGGAACGCCATGAGCGTGACTATGAAGCTCAGAAAGGCTCGCTCAGCAACTGTGATCAGGAAATCGAGCAGATGCAGGACCAGCTTCGCACTTTGGGGTCCGAACGCATAACAATGCAGACCGAGCTTCAGCGACTGGATGAAGCCATCAAGGGCAAGGCGGATAAGCTGGACTTGTTGACCCAGCGTTTCCGGGATTTTCTGCAGCAAAAGGATCAAGCAGCCTCCAGAAGCCAGGTTATATTGGAGCACATAGAACGCGACACCTCCGAAATCGACCAAAAGTTGGACGAGATGGCCGACATTGATGCATCAGTTGTTCAACTTGAGGAGGAGATGGCACGCAACCAAAAAGCATTGGATGCATCCCGTACCATGCTCTTGGGCCACAATGAGGAGATTGCCGGTTTGGAGGCGAAGAATCTTCGTCTGGATGAGACTCTTGAGGAACTCTCGCTGAGAATCAAGGAGTTGACCGATATCATCGTCATCCAGCTGGAGGAGAAGCTGAAACAGAGCGGGTACAATTTGCAGAAAAAGCAGGCAGCAAGAGCCGACCTGGTTGAAGGCATCGAGCACGTGAAGAAAACTCTTGAGGAACAGATGCAATTCCTCAAGCAGCTTACTCATACCGCTCTTTCATCGCAGGATCTGGTTGAGCGTCAGATTCAGTTCCACCAAAGCCTGGGGATTGCTCTTGGACGTATACAAACCCTGTTTCAGACGTATGAGGCCATGCAACCGTCCTTTCTTGACGAGCTCATCAGCCCCGAAGGTACGATTTCGGAGAAACATCGTCTGGATGATCGAATGCTTTCCATACGCAAACAGGTGCAGTCGAATCGTGAACGCATCGCCTATCTGCGAGAAGAAAACGTACGGCTTTCCCAGGAGATCGAACGGTACCAAGACTCCATCGGCGACCAGAAGGTTGCCATGAATCAGCTGCTCTCCCAAAAGAGCGCAGCCAAGGAGTGGGTGTCCAAATTGCAGCGCTCGGTCACCGAGCAGGAGTACCAATACAAGGATGCCCTCAAACTGGCTGAAACCGCTCAAGAGAGGATTTATGAGACACAGGAGGATATCCGTAGTGTCGAAGGCGAGGTGAAGGAGAGTAAAAGCCGCATTGCTTCACTGAATGCGGATCTGAAAGAGTTGATTCTGGTCATTGAAGAGCAGAGCAACCAGATCCGTGCAAAGCAAAACCAGAAGAATGAGCGCTATGAAGAGCTTCAGAACCTCAGGTCGGAGAAAGAGAAGCTTGAGCTGCAGATCGACCAGCTTGCAAGCAATGTCGCATCCTTGTACACCAATTTCTTTGACAACTATGGAAAGAGTCTGAAAGAGTTCGAAGGCCGGATGAGCGAGGAAACAGCTGACATTCCCGTTCTCAAGGCCCGTTTGGACGAAGTGAGAAAAAGCATAGATGGGATGGGATACATAAACCAAATGGCGGAGGAGGAGTTCGGCGAGGTCAAGGAGCAGTATGACTTTCTGACCAAACAGCTGGATGACCTGAACAAGGCAAAGGCTGATCTGGATTCTGTGGTGCTTCAGATCAAGAGCCGCAGTGAAGAGCTTTTTCTGGCATCCTACAAGCAGATCAGTCAGAATTTCCAGGAGATGTTCCGTCGATTATTCGGAGGAGGGCGCGCCGAACTGACCCTGGTCGACCCCCAGAATGTCTTGGAGAGCGGAATCGACATTCTTGCACAGCCTCCGGGAAAGAAACTGACACACCTGGCCCTGCTCAGCGGTGGAGAACGATCGATGACCGCCGTCGCACTATTGTTTGCAACCTATTTGGTAAAGCCATCGCCATTCTGTATTCTCGATGAGATCGATGCAGCCCTCGATGACCGGAATATCGGATATTTTCTCTCGGTACTGGAGGAATTCGCCCGAAAGAGCCAATTCATCATCATCACTCACAACAAGCATACCGTCATGGGAAGCCAGACTCTGCTGGGGGTAACCCAGATGGAAGCCGGGGTATCGACGATGGTCAGCTACCGTATCGGAAACTTCGAAGGCGAGCAGGTTATTCTCAACGAGCAGCAACAGGCTGTTTCGTTCGATGAGGAAGGCCAGTCTCTTGGCGGTTCTTGACAGAAAAGACTGCTGTACGGTATAAGATGTAACTTGAGTGAAATTCATAATAGAGTAAGGTAATGTTTGATTCAATAAGCGATAAGTTCTCCGGCATCATGCGAACGTTTGCCGGCAAGTCCAAAATAACCGAGAAGAACATCCAGGATGCCGTTGAAGAAATCAAGGTGGCGCTCCTGGATGCTGACGTGAACCTGCGGGTTGTCAGACGCTTCATCAATGGGACCATGGAAGAAGCTCTCGGGGAGAAAGTCCTCAAGGCCGTCGACCCGGGTCAACAGTTCGTGAAGATCGTCTATGATCGCATGGTTGCCCTGCTCGGGGATGAGGAGAACCAGAAACTCTTACTCAAAGGTCCCGATACCACCACCGTCATATTGATGATGGGTTTGCAGGGCTCTGGCAAGACCACCACCAGTGCCAAGCTGGCAGCCAGGCTCAAGCGTGAGGGCAGGCGTCCCCTGTTGGTTGCAGCCGACTTGGTAAGACCTGCAGCCATCCTGCAATTACAGGTTCTCGGTGAATCTGTCGGTGTCCCGGTCTTTACCCTTGAAGGGGAGAAAGACCCGTCCAAGGTTGCAAAGGCAGCCCTTTCCCAGGCAAGGAAAGATCAACGCGACATCCTTATTGTAGATACCAGCGGACGCATGCACCTCGATCAGACTCTCATGGATGAGATCCAGAAGGTCCGTGATGCGATCAAGCCGGATGAAACGCTTTTTGTCGCAGACTCCATGACCGGCCAGAATGCCGTTGCCATCGCCCAGGAATTTGAGCAGAAGGTTGGTATTTCGGGTGTCATCCTCTCCAAGTTCGATAGTGATACCCGCGGTGGTGCCGCACTCTCACTGCGTTCGGTTGTCGGAAAGCCCATCAAATTCATCGGTGTCGGTGAGAAGATGGATGACATCGAGCCGTTCTATCCCGAGCGCATCGCAAGCCGAATCCTTGGCATGGGCGATATCGTCAGCTTGGTGGAAAAGGCACAGAGTGCCATCGACGAAAAAGATGCACTCAGAATGCAGGAGAAGATGGCGAAGAACACCTTCGACCTGCAGGACTACCTTGATCAATTGAACAATATGGACAAGATGGGTTCGATGGAGCAGCTGCTGGAGATGATACCCGGAGCCAAGGGACAGATCAGCGAGGATGACATCGACAAGGCGGAAATTCGCAGGGAGAAAGCAATTATTCTTTCCATGACCTATGCGGAACGTGCGAATTACCATATAATGGGGCCGACCAGACGTAAACGGGTGGCTGCCGGCAGCGGAACCACTGTATCGGATGTAAACCGTTTGCTGAAAAAGTTTGAGAAAATGCGACTTACGATGAAGAAGTTTGCAAAAAATAAAAAATACCAGGCTGCAATGCTGAAACAGATGGGTATGTAGAGTTGAATTCGTAGGAGGAATTGACGTGAGCACAAGCATGAGACTGAAGAGATTTGGCAGCAAGAA
>VSSQ01000344.1_pt1 | contig 38342 bp, 35 predicted proteins | sample 4763081 | NCBI WGS metagenome assembly VSSQ01 (sample SAMN12137344, study PRJNA551015) | bioreactor metagenome | isolation source: SDC9 anaerobic chlorinated ethene degrading culture | place: USA: Knoxville, Tennesee | collected 2015-01-01
GTCATGGAATATATTCCGCCAATAATCAGTCCGATTGTCATCAGCCCGATAAGTACCTTATTCTTTATTGAAAAGGATATTATACTGTTTATCATAATTTGTTAATATATTTTAAATGTATTGTGAAAAAGTGTTGGATTCTGGCAAAGATTCCAATAATGAGAACTAAACAGATAATAGAAATGAAAAACCATTTTATTACTTGTTTTAGCTGAATTTTATTCTCCTTTTTTCACAAGTCATTTATTTTTTTGATTTATAATATTGATTGAATGTTTTTATGATTTAGGAGGAATGTAAAAATCGAATAAATCGAGACTATGAAAACTTGTGGAATGTTCAATATAACGAATTGTCAACTCCGCAACCCCAGGCGAAGTCGGTATAGCAGACACAATGAAATTTGTTTGGCAACACTGACAAGTACAAAAAGGAGAACAATGGTCGGCCTCGTTTTCGTGGTTTGAGGCTTGGGAAATTTCTGAATTATGTATAGCATTAGCTTTATGCTCATCAATGCAAGGATTTACAGTGAGCATTAAAATAATAACGGATACTATATAGGCAAAAATCTTCATTTGTATCATTTAACGGCAAAGATAATAAAAAAGTTTATGCAACTGAGTTGCAAACTATTCGTTGCAGTTAGAACAAACTCCTTTGACAACCATATTTATATTTTCTATACTAAAATTAACAGGAAGATTGATTGAAGGAATAGGGATGTCACTCAGACAAAATGTATGTTGACATTTTATACAAAAAAAGTGTACGTGCAAATCTTCCGGGTGGCATTGGCATGATTCTTTACATTGAGCATATTTAACGGCGCCAGTTCCGTCGTCTATGCTATGAATCAGCTTGTTTTCCTCGAATGTTTTGAGAGTGCGGTACAAAGTGACTTTATCCGATTTATGAAACTTTTGTTCCAAATCAGATAAGCTAATTGCCATTTTTTGTTCAGTTAGGATGTCCAAAACCAATTCCCGCATGGCAGTTGGTTTTATATTTCTACTTGTCAGTTTGTCGTCTGTATCTTTCATGGGTAATTGTATAATGTTTACTCCAGTTTATAGGCTGTATTTGAAAACAAATGTACTAATTGTTTCGGTAAAATCCGAAAAAAGAATGATATTGCGAATTAGTTACTGCAATATAATGATTAAAACAGATTTCTATATTGCAAGTATTTAGATTTCTTCTAATGCCAATCCATTTATTAAAACCGATACAACCATATTGTTTTTTGCAATTATACCGCCACTGCTTCCGCCCGAACATGCCGGACAATTAGGACCACACTCCTGAGCATAGCCCTTGCCGGTAATAAAACACATTCCAACAATTACAACACATACTTTAAATAAGTTTCTACTTTTTTTCATGACTCAATTATTTTATATTTATGGCAAAAGTAATGTATGTTTAATGCAACTTGTTTGCAAACTTCTTACAGTAGTTACAGACTCCTTTAATTACATAATTCATTGCTTTGGGTTCAAATCCAACAGGTAATTTAACTTGAGGTATTGCTATCTCTCTTAAACAATATGCACGATTGCAGACATAGCAATAAAAATGAACATGTTGCCATTCAGGGCTGCAATCACACTCTTCATCGCATACCGAATACTTCAGAGAACCCGAACCATCATCAATGGTATGGACTATTAAATGTTTTGAAATAATGTCAAAGTCCTAAATAATGTGGACTTATCAATTGTACCTAATTCGGCTTCTAAATCTAATAAGCTAATAATTTCCTCTTTATTAGATATGGCATCAAGAACCAACAGCCTAATGGCTGTTGGCTTGATACCACTTTTTTCAAGTCTATTTAAATACTTGTTTTTTTCCATCGTTGTAAAAATAGTATGAAATAATCACAAAAAACTGACTTGTTTCCTTTTATAGCTCAACAGCCGACAGTTCAGCAAGTGCCTTTTGATAATCGCGTTCAGCCTCCAAAGTTTGGTTTACCATATTGTAGTACAGACCCAATTCGACCATGTAATTTAATAAGGAAATTTCACCTGCATCAAGTGCTTTCTTGAGTAACTCAGTGCTGTTTGCCATTACTAACGATTTTCGATATGATTCGGCTGTGTTTTTCAACCCTAAAGCACGGTTGTACTGAATTTGAAGTTGGTTGTAAAATTGTTGCTTACTATCCGTTTGGCGCGCTTGTGCTGCAACAACCGCAGATTTTGCCTGTTTTACACGGTTCTTGTTTTCCCACAAAGGAACTGAAACCCCCATTGTAAGCCCTTGAAACCTTTGCCCAACCACATTTTCGCTCATATAGCCTGCCGAGAATGTTGGTAAACCCTTCGCTTTGTTCAATGACACCTGCTTTTGGCTTACAACAACTTCTTGTTTGATATATGCCAAAATTGGATTTTTTTGTTCAGCTTGCAGATACCAATCGTCGAAATTAAGCGGCAGTTGTTTCTGATTAAATTGATAGTCATCCATAACTATATCCAAGCCCCCATTTAGCCTTTTAAGTTGAGACAATAGAGCGTTGCGTTCAACATCAATACGAGCTATTTCCCCGGTAGTTGCAGATAAACTCAATTGCGCTTTGTTATACTCTAATATATTGGCATCCCCGCTATTTAAACGGTTTTGATAGCCTGAGGCTATGGTTTGGGCATGTTGCAACCTTATATCCAATTCTTTTTTCAGGGCATTAAAATAAATAAGTTCGATGCAATATTGTTTTGCTTCCAACAGAATATTCATTCTTTCAGCTTTGTATTGCCATTCGGCTAAACTGTTACGTTCATCGGCAATTTTATTTTTCATACCCGTTATGGTAGGAATATCAAAAGCTTGAGAGATACTGAAATCGGTACGATTCCCAATAGTCGAAGGGTTTCCCCAAAGGTAATTAAATCCAACTTCCGGGTTCGAAAGGTATATTCCGGTTTTGTTTTCTAACTTTTGTGATTTAGTTGTCTCTTTAAGTGCTTTTAAAGTGTTATTATTTTCTTCAATAGCCTTCAACGCTGTTTCGACACTACTTTGGGCATTAAGCGAAATGCTCGCCAATAATACCATTATACTTATTATTATAGTTTTCATCTTAATCTTTTTTTTCAGTTATCTCATCATCTTGCATCACTTCTCTAACAATTTCTTTGTTTGTAAGAAGATACATAATTGGAATGATAAAACCGTTTAATAATGTTGATGTTAATAATCCTCCAAGAATAACCTTTGCCATCGGACTTTGTATTTCGTTGCCCGGCAAATCACCGCCTAAAACAAGTGGAACCATTGCAAAAGCAGATGATAAGGCGGTCATCAATATGGGATTCAGGCGGTCTAATGAGCCATGCATAACACTATCAAATTTAGATAAACCTTCGTCCTGCAAATCGTTATATCGCGAAATGAGAAGCATTCCGTTTCGTGTTGCAATACCAAAAAGGGAAATAAATCCGATAATTGCAGGAATACTTATAATTCCGCCAGTGAAAAATATGGTGAAAATACCACCTATAAGTGCCAGAGGCAGATTCAATAATATAACAGCCGATTGGGTTACACTCCTGAATTGAGCAAACAACAGCAAGAATATTACCATTATTGAGAATATGGATGTGATAAGTAGCGTTTGAGATGCCGCTTGTTCGCTTTCAAACTGACCTCCATACTCAATATGATATCCTTCGGGCAATGTTATTTTTTCATTTATAGTTTTCTGAATATCATTTACAACGCCTCTCAAATCACGCCCAGCAACATTGGCCGAAATAACAATTTTTCGGGAAACATTTTCTCTGTTGATTGTATTTGGACCTGTTGATGAAGAAACTTCCGCAATATTACCTAAGGGTATCATGCGTCCATTGGCATCGACTATCAGGTTTTTGATTCTGTCGGCGGTTGCTCTGCTGTCGTCATTTACTTTCAGCGTAAGATCGAAAGACCTATTGCCTTCATAAACCTGCGAAACAACCTCACCTGCCAACATTACATTAACTATCTCACCAAATTCGGGCAGCGTTATACCATATTTAGCCATTGCTTCCCTTTTCGGTTCAATTTTTAATTGTGGGCGCTCTATCTGTTGTTCCACATTCAGGTCGGCAATACCTTCTATGCCTTCAACAGAAGCTTTGATTTGATTACCTAATGAAAACATTTTATTTAGGTCTGTACCAAACAATTTGATAGCAATATTGGCTCTTGTTCCTGAAAGCATCGCATCGATACGATGGGAAATAGGTTGTCCTATCTCGATATTGACACCGGGTAACACTTTCATTTTTTCACGAATTTCAGCCAATACCTCATCTTTAGAACGTTTGTCGAGCTCAAACGGAGCTTCAATTTCAGACACATTTACCCCTAAAGCATGTTCGTCCAACTCTGCACGACCTGTTTTTCTTGCTACAGTTTTGACTTCGGGAATTGAGAGCAAAATATTTTCGGCTATACGCCCTATCTTGTCTGACTCTTCGATTGAAATTCCCGGAACGGTGCTTATGTTAATAGTAAATGAACCCTCGTTAAACGGAGGTAGAAAACTTCTGCCTAATGTAAAGAATACAATTAATGAAGCAACTAAAACCCCACCTGTTACACCAAGTACCCATTTTTTGTGAATCAATGACCATCTTAGTGCTTTTTCATATCCAATTTTAAGTTTTCGGACAAGATACGGTTCCTGATCGGGTTTATTTCCCTTTCGGGGTTTGCCCAGCAAATAACTGCATAATACGGGTGTAAGTGTAAGTGCTACAATAGTAGATGCTATTAACGCTGCAATGAAAGCCACTCCAAGTGGGGCAAGCATGCGCCCCTCCATACCTGAAAGAAAAAACAATGGAACAAAACTTGCAATAATGATGAGTGTTGAGTTCAAAATAGGCATACGTACTTCTTTTGACGCTTCGAAAACAACTGTCATTATTGTTTTTTGTTCTTCCAGTGGTTTTTGCCTGTTCTCCCTCAACCGTTTAAATACATTTTCGACATCCACAATGGCATCATCCACAAGCGCACCGATGGCGATAGCCATACCTCCTAAACTCATGGTATTTATGGTCAATCCCATAAACTTAAGGGAAAGTATAGCGAAAACTAATGAAAGTGGAATTGTAATAAGTGATATCATCGTTGTACGAGCGTTCATCAAGAAGATAATCAATACGATTACTACAAAAAATCCTCCTTCGTATATGGATTTTTTCACATTGTCGATTGAATTATCAATGAAACGAGCCTGACGGAAAATATCTGTGGCTATTTTCACATCAGCAGGTAATGTTTTTTGCAAATCAGCAAGTGAATTATCTAATTTCTCTGTTAATTCCAGCGTACTGGTTGAAGGCTGTTTTGTTATTGTAAGTAAAACGGCTGATTTTGCGCGATTTGAAGCAATACCCAATTTAGGAGCTTTGTCGCCAATTTTCACATCTGCAATGTTTTCAAGCAATATTGGAATGTCATTTGTTGTCTTAATTACCGCTTTACCCAGTTCGGTGATTTTATTGGTGGAAAGTACTCCCCGAATAATATATTCGTTTCCATATTCGTATAAAACACCTCCAGCGGAATTTTGATTCATTTTAGTAACCACCCCTATTACTTCGTCCATCCCAATACTGTAATGCTTCATTTTCTCAGGATTCAATAATATTTGATACTCCTTAATTTCGCCTCCCAGCACAGTAACCTGAGCCACACCCCCTGTGGATAATAAACGAGGACGGATAGTCCAGTCGGCAAGAGTCCTTAATTCTTGCAGCGAAGTGGAATCGGCGGTAAGACCAACGATCATTACTTCTCCCATTATGGATGATTGAGGCCCTAATGTTGGATTTCCAACATTTGAAGGCAACGCATCTTGCACAACAGCTAATTTTTCGGATACAATCTGCCTATCCCTGTAGATATCCGTTCCCCAGTTAAATTCGACCCACACAACAGAAAACCCTGTGGTGGATGATGAACGTACACGACGAACGTCTGTAGCTCCATTCAACGCAGTTTCCACCGGAAATGTAACTAAGCGTTCAACTTCCTCGGGTGCCATGCCTTTAGCTTCGGTCATTACCACCACTGTTGGTGCATTTAAATCGGGAAATACATCTACTTCCATATTAGTAGCCGTATATGTTCCCGCGAGCATCAAAAGAATGGATGCCACCAAAACAACCAACCTGTTATTTAGCGAAAATCTTATTATTTTATTCAACATAACATTTAGTGTTTAAGAAAATTAATGATTGTGACCCTCTGGCATAACCGATGACGTAGCAGCCAGTTTAACCTGATATACACCTTTGGTAACAACCTTATCTCCAGTTTTCAATCCTGAAAGAATGTGAACTCTTTCACCATTATTCTCACCAAGTTCAACTTCTTGTTTTTTATATCCTTCAGCATCTAACTGCAAGTAGACAAAAAACAATCCTTGTTCTTCAGTAATAGAAGATACAGGAATAGAGATTACATTATTTTGAGGGCTTGATAAAAGAAAAACTTCTGCAAATGCACCTGGTATAATATCACCTACATTGTCAAATTCAAAAGTTACAGGGATATAAAAAGTTTTATCTCCCGAAGATTTTCCATAAGATAATAACCGACCATTCAATTCGGAAAGTTTATAAACAGTTTTATCGTAAGCAAGCTTGAAATTGGCAGTACTTATATTTTTTAATATCTTGAAATTGTTTTCAGATACCTCAGCCCTTAATTGCAAACGCCTGTTTTGTGAAACGGTTGCTATCGGTTGCCCAACAGAAACATACTCACCCTGAGATACTAATCTGTTTTTTATGTATCCACTTATAGGAGAGCTAACACTTACACCTTTTGCCGTATTACTGGAAGCTTGTGCTTCATAAGTTGTTTTTGCTGTTTCGTATCGAAGTTTTACTTGTTCAAACTCTTTTATCGAAATAATTTGGTCTTTTACAAGATTTTCAGCACGTTTATATTCTTTCAGTGCAGTTTCATAGGCAATCTTAGTTTTAGCCGCAGGATCGCCCTCTAACAGTTTTTTTGCTGATATTGTAACAATCGATTGACCTGCACTCACGGCAGCACCTTCAGTGATTGATGAATTTGTAAATGATACAATTCCATTTGAAGTAGCTGCAATAACCACTTCATTACCCTGTGGTGCTTGTATTTGTCCACTTGTTTTAACTGCGTTGTAAAAAGTGCCCGGAGCGACTGTTTCCGTTTTAAGCTTTGCTAATTCAGCCTGCTTTTTTGAAAATGCAATTTCATCGGCATGTTCACTATTTTCTGGACTTTCGCCTTCTACATGTTTAGCTCCTTCTACATCTTTGGAGTGGTCATGCCCATCGCCTTCCGAATGTTCTTGCTCACCCTCTTTTTCTCCAGATTGGGTGTGGGTATCAGCAGCATGTCCGTGTTCGTCAGTTTTTCCTTTGCAGCTAGTAAAAACAGCTACACATATCATGATTAAAAAAATGATACTATATTTTAATATTCTCTTTATTGAAAAAGATTTAATTCTGTTTATCATCTTGTTTTTATTTTATTTTATTTATTAAAACTTTATTTATTTCTCTGTACGAAATTAACGTTTATTTGTTTCGGTGTGTTCACTTCCGTGGACGTGTCCATCACCTTCTACATGTTTAGTTTCTTTTTCGTGTTTGGAGTGGTCATGCCCATCACCTACCGAATGTTTATGCTCATCAGCTTCGATATGGGTTCCAGGAGCATGGTCATGGTCGTCAGTCTTTTTTTCTTTGCAGCCAGTAAAAACAGCTACACTTATCATGATTAAAAAAAGGGCGCTTGTTATGATTTTATTTTTAAATAAAATTTGAAAGTTATTTGTTGACATAATATTACTGTTTAATTGTTTTTTAAATTCGAATAATAATTTTTAAAATTTTGTTTGTTTTCAAAATACACAACATCCGGTTGATTTTTAGATTTGAACCCAATAAATGCATTGGATTTGAATATAATTTTACCCGTAAGTGCGTCTTTTGAATAGGCTAATTCGCTAAAATGGTATTTAATCTCTACTGCACATTTACTTGAGCAAACATAAAAAACATTATTGTTGATTGAAATTGCTTTTGTTTCATGTGGTTTGTGTTTATCACCATTCATGCATACATAATTACGAGGAACTTCCTTATCCCAAAGAAAGGTTTCCTGATAATAACATTTAATATCGCACCAGAAATAATACACTGAGTTAAAAACAATAGATGCAAATATAAAAGCAATAAAAATTGAAAAAAGTATCTTGTTTGTTTTCTTTTCTTTTTTTAGTTTTTGCTCTTTAATTAGCTTTTCTACTTTCTTTTTATTTTTCATGCGTTTAATCTTATTTTTTCAATTGTCGCATAGCTATTCCTGACTCAATGGGTGGATGCGTATGGACATGATTTTTTTGTTTAAACCACAGTTTAAATACCTGTTCTTATTAGAAGAATGTTGCTTGTTTTCCTGAAAATAGTCAAATGTTATTTGCTAATTTGTTTTGAAGTGAAACCCGTAAAAGCAGAAACATTCTGATTTCATTTCAACAAAAGCAAAAATAACGTGTTGGAAAACTTAAATGGGTATAATAATTTTATTCAGCAAAGCTTGCTTTTATTATACTACAGGAGGAGCTCTTAATCCTAAAGAGCTATGAATATAAGAAGAAAAAATAAATGGGATATCTGGTATTAATATCTCAATTGGGTTGAGAACCAAATATTTATTAAATAGTTCGTTTGATGTATTAATAAAAACATCAAATCCATAGTCATATACAATACTCTGATTTTCTTTGGTATTATTGCTCAGCGGTAATACAATTGTTTGCGTTAATAAGCAATTGTTCGACTTTGTATGACTATCATGTTGATGATTTTCAGTGTCATCATTATCATCGGTTTGACAATGACTACTTAATATGCAAATTTGGGATTTGCTTTCATGATGATGATGTGGTACAACAGCATAAACCAATAAAAAAATATTGGCTATAAAAGTAATTATATATGCTGTTCTTTTAAATTTCATAATATTTCGCTTGCAAATATATGACAAATTTAATTATTTCAATTCTATCTGTTTAATTATTGTGTATAATTAATATTTCTGTATTGTCAAACGTTTTTTTAGGGAGAAAAGTTTATTTTTTTTTCGGCTTGCTGGTAACGGTTACGCATATGACCAGTGGCGGTTTGCGGGCTACGTTCCTATCCACCGTTGCAAAACTTTATGCGGGGTAGAACGCTTGAAGCAACCACTTCACCCGCCATTGGCTATATGCGATGTTAGGTTTTCGTGCATTTATTTGAATCTAAAATTAGAAATCTTCCCCGAAATTCATCAGAGAAGATTCTTAAATTATTCTGTATTTATTAATGATATCATTTCAATGTTTGTGAGCTGAGTGTCCACCTCCTTGTTCAACTATATCATGAATAGCTTCTATCGTATGGGTGTAATCAACATAAGCCTCCACATATTCACGACCTTTTGCAGGAGAATCGTTTTTCACTTTGCCAAGTGCTACAACTTTTTCATATTTCTCCTTTATCACCTTTCCAATGTGGGTATTTAATTTAACAAGAAAGTCATCAACATTTTTACTTTCCAATGCCTGGTCGCTAAGTTGAACAATCTTTTTTGTTGTTCCGGCAGGTTTTAACCCGGTAAAAGGCGCTCCTTCTGTTTCGCGGTGCAGCCTTACAAGGGTTTCAAAGAAATGTTTTTCAACAATCGCATATACTTCTTTATTCCCTTTTTTTAAAGAATAGGTTTTATTAAATAATGGAATAATTTCTTTTTCCTGTTCTGGGGTAATCCATTTCAGAACTAAATTAACGTTGTTTGTTTCAAGAGCTTTAATAGCATCTTTAATTGTAGGTCCATCATATGAATCGCAGTGTGCTGATACCGGTAGTGTGCCGAATATCATAAATAAAAATAATAATACAATCGAGAAGATTGTTTTATAAGTTTTACGGTTTTGGAGAGTCTTTGGACTTGTGGTTACCAAATTTGTTTCTTTTGTTCTCATGACAATTTAAATTTTAATTTGTTATTAATTGAAATATCTTGGAACAAAATTACATTGAGAATTTTCTCTGTGCGACCTACTTTGTAAAGTAGCACTCATTAATTTAAAATAGTAAGACCTATTTTATAATATCAGACTTCTGTGAGAACCTAAAATGCTGCAATTAAGATTAAACTTGTTTCCTAAATTCACTTGGAGTAAAATCGGTCATCTTTTTAAAAACCCTGTTAAATGCGGATTTTGTATTAAAACCACAATCAAATGCAATCCCTAAAAGAGATAAATTTTCATATTCAGGATTGCCTATTCTTGTTTTCACTTCTTCTATTCTGTATTGGTTGATAAAATCAAAGAAATTGACACCAAATTGTTCATTAATTACACGAGAAAGATGATGTGATGGTATATCAAGCTTGTTAGCTAACTCAGGAAGCGAAATGTTGGCATCCAAATAAGGCTTTTGGGTGGTCATAAAATGCTTTAATTTAGCAACATATTGTTCAATATCAGCATCTTTTATAAATATTCCGGCATATTTTGTTTTTGGTTCAGTAACATATTTGGTATCCCGGTTAGGATATTGAATAAAAATTTCCTTTTGCTTTAGACCATAATAACCAATCAAGATTATAAAAGCAGACAAAGAAAGTGTTAACCCGTGAGTACAAAATATCCACGAGAACATTTGGAAAACATGATGTATAGTAGTGAAAATCATTAAAATTGTCCAAATACCACCAAAAGTATATACAAGCCTTCGTAACCAATCAAGGTTAACATTTTCGTACGATGAAAAATTATTGAAAATGTTAATATCCAATTTTTTAAAAAGCAGTATTGATAGCATAAAATAAAAAGGCCCTGATATTACTGTGAAAAGTAGAAACGCATTAAACAGCAAAGGAGTCTTATGCTCACTTTCCAAATGGTCTAATCTTATTCGTTCAGAAATTTCCGGAAAAAAAGAAGAAATAATGATAAATAGGTTGAAAAGGATAAAAGGGACAAAGTGCAGCAGTTCTGCTCTGTTGAATTGAGCCTTGTTATCAATCAAAGCAGAAATATAAAAATACAGGAATGGCCCGTGAAGCAGGAGTAATGAAATAAAACTTACTGATAGCAGATGAAAACCAGTAAAGAGTTTATCTGAAAACAACCCATATATACCTGTATAGAAACCCAGATATATTAGCCAACAAATGAGTATCTTATCATGTAGTGCCTTTTTTTTCTGAAGAATCAAAAATGAAAAAAATAAAGCGTTGAATGAAGCTATTAAAAAAATATATTTCATATCTTATTTCTCTAAAAATCAAGAATTTCTATTAATTGCAGTATGCTTTCTATGCATGAAACCTAACGACCGAGGCTATGGGCATTTGGCGGTTTGCGGGAGCATTCGCTGTATTTGAAAACAAATGTACTAATAGTTTCGGTAAAATCCGAAAAAAGAATGATATTGCGAATTAGTTACTGCAATATAATGATTAAAACAGATTTCTATATTGCAAGTATTTAGATTTCTTCTAATGCCAATCCATTTATTAAAACCAATAAAGCCTTGTTTTTTTCAATCATAGACTGTAATGCCGGACTGAAAAAACTTTGGATTCTAGGAAAGACCTCAGCCCCGATTCCTCAGCTTGCGGAAATTGGGGAAATTGGGGTATCTGGATATTTTGAGTATCTCCTTTTTCCTCTAAATCCCCAGAATCCTCACTTATGAGGGAATGGGGATTTCAATTTTTATAAAAACCACAAATTATTAGTATCAATGTTATCAGTATTGCTGAAATACGGTAGTATTTGAGCAATCATTTCCGGGTATTTGATTGTAACCGGTAGGTTTTGTTGTTTTACTGATTTCCAATATATCCGACTAAATTGATACACTTGGTCAATTAATTCAGTTACAATTTTTGTGTCAATTGGCTGTGTTGTGTCGGTTGGACATTCGATTTTGATTTTTACAGGGAACGGATAACCATCCATGAAATTATGAACAGCATTTTCGTATCTGGTATTATTGCAAAGCAAATATGTTTTATTACCCAAATTTATGTACCTGCCACTATAAGGGAGCAAGTCTTTGTTTTTGCCATCGAAAACTAAGAAGTCTTCCGACTCTGTTTTGTTGACGGTAACAACATAAACAGGAATGTCGAGACCAAGATTATTCAACTTGTTTTCGATATGTGGAAACTCATGTATTAGGCTCATTTCCTTATAATAGTGAATAATCAAACGCTCCGGCTTATCATTTATTCTTGTGAAGTTTTTAATAGCGTTTTCAACAGAGCCAGCAAGTTCTTTCAATTGGTCGCGTTGAAAGTATTCAAAGGCATTAAAAGAGCCTGTATTATCAAACGAAAAAGCTGAACCAATATAATTGGTATTGTTTTCTATGTTTTTAAATGCTCCAATACCAACAACCAATTCATTTTGAACTGGGGCATTCAAACGCCAAGGTGTTCCTCCAAGTTTGGCGTTAATTGCAATAGCAATATTTTGCAGCGTGTAAGAAAAATTTTTCTTAGGATTACCATTTTTATCGACACCTTCATCTTCCTTCAATACGCGAAGCATTTTGTCAGTTTCAATACATTGCGAAACGATATTGTTAACTAAGAGTTTTTCCTTTACTTTATAATATATTTTGTGAGCTTCTTTGTCGGCTGAATGTTTACTAATGGGAGTTAGGTATATTGCAATAAGTTCTCTGTCCTCTCTTTCTTCCTGGAGCATTTTTTCTATCTCAGGAATAGGGTCATTGGGGTTTTCTAACTGGACATGGAATTTTGAAGGAGCATGAGTAACTTCTTTGCCTGTATATTTTTTCAAGCCCTTAAAGAAATCTTTGTAGCCATCTTTCAGATAGCCTAACAACAAACGAGCTTGGTCTACATCTGCTTTAGGAAAGATAAATAATAGCTGTATATTGGAGGGTTTAGCCTGTGCAAAAGGGCCATTATTAACCCCTGCTTGCGGGTTTACATTGATTCTTTTGTCCCCAAATATCAATTCCTTACTTTTTTCTTTCGTGTATCCTATTTGCAACTCATTAGCAAAACTGAATCCATCTTTCGATATAGGAATAATGCTACGAAACTCATCGTTATCGAGATATCTTTTAAAGAACTGATTTATTTTATTGTAATATTTTAAATATCGATTCTTAGGGCGAATGTAAACATATTGACTCTCTGAATCATCATTGCTTTCTTCTTCGTTTATGCCCAGATAATTTGCCAACTTATTGTTCATAATCGGGAAGGAATTTTCTGTGTTATATTCTTTAACTTTATCTTCTAAGAATACATGCCTGTCGATTCTGAATTTTGTATATGAATGGCCATCCTCTTTTTCTACCAATTGTTTAAATAAAACTCGATTAATTAATCCAATAGAAGGAGCTGGCTTTAATGAAATTGTAAAGGGGTCGTTATCTGTTTTCAGAAAATCAGTTATTGAAGATTTCAAAATCAAACCACCACGGTCATAAGACAATACAATTTGAGCGCGTTTATTAAAATGGTCGAAATCAAACTTCAATGTGAAACGGTCATATCTATCGCAATCTTTACGACGATTGTCCGTATTACATAGAATCCAAACCTGATTATCTTTCGTAATTCTGTTTGGTTCTACAATTAAATTTTGGCATACAAGGAAATAGTTTAATTTCCTGTTGTAATGTCTTTTTACAAGGTTGTAATTTTCCGGTGCTGCGAAGTCAATACCGAGTGGTAGAAGATTTGCAACATTTCTATCGAATGAAGTGTAAATTGTATCACTATTCTTTATATCGGGAAAAATATCTTTGATATTTGTCGGAAATAGTTGGTGACTTAATTTTGTAAGTGAAACATCTTTTCTATCCTCTTTGGAGAAATAGAAGATTTTGGGTTCTTTGGGGAACTCAAATGCAAGGGTATTTAAAAACAGTGATTGTTCCATAAGGTTGCTATGTTTATGTTTGTTTTGTTTAATGTCAACCTATGCTTGTTTTTAGATATAGGTGGACTTGATTATTTGAGTCAATTCTATTTATTTTCTATTTGGATAAGTTTTACCATTCCCCTTTTTTCTTAAAATACTCGATACCTTTAAATGCTGCTATTTTTGCAAGTTCGGAAGTGTCGAAGTGCTTTTTTCCCCATGTATCATCAATCTTGACTGTGAACTTGTGTGTTGTACTATCTTCTTTTATAAGAATATTGTGATTGTCGACATTAATATATTCATTTCCTTTGGCACTAATTTTCCATGTCCGATTAAGAAAGTTTGTTCGTCGAGTTGTTCTGTTTTTCAGTTCTTTTTCCCTGCGCTGTGGGTTTTCATAATCATCTGTCAGTTTTTCGGCACATTGGCAACCCACTAATAATTCTTCACCATAATCGGGGTGAGAAACAACATGCACGTAGCGAATTTTTTCGTGACCACACATCATGCAAGATTCGTAAGAGGTTTCATCTTCCGACTGACCATCTTCCCGCACATCGTATACATTTTCTAATGTCCAACCTTTATGCGGTATGCCTTGTTGTTTCCAGAGATTACTCATACTTTTTATCTCATTACTTCACCATAACGTGTATCAATTTTCTTTTAAAAACTTTCCACCCGATATATCCCAGAATTTACTAAAGAATGCACTTAGTTTTTCGAGTACAGTATCTCGTTTTTTTGTGCGGTCGCCAGTTGGTGTAAACCTTGAAACAGGTGGCAATACTTTTGTGAGTGCAGTACCTGTTGTCTGGATAAAGCCGTCACGAAAAGCGTTATTGATAAATTTGTATGTTTCATCTTTGTCCAACACTTCTTCTGTAATGATACTGTCTAATTCTTCTAACTTCTTTTCGTCAACAAATGAGTGCCAATCATCGTCAACGTTAGTTGTTGGTGTTAACGATTCAATAAATTGTTCGATCAGTTCTTTTTTGTTGCGGAGTTCCACACTTGAATCAATGGCTTTAGAAATACTTATTACAATTTCTTTGTCTTTTAAATGGCCGTCGTGATATTTGCGAATTAACTGCAAGATATAATCAATGTTGATTTCTACTTGCTTAATCAGCTCCATTTCAAAAACGATATCATCGTTTATGTTTTCGTTGTCGCCCTTATTTTTGCCACGGAAATCATTGTATAGGTTAATATACATGCTGTGGTAATCCTGCACATCACGTTCGGTCAATAATTCATTACCTGCAAACTCGTCGAAAGTAGTAAGAATGTTTTTTACCTTCAAAATGGCACCGTACAATTTGATAAAGTCTTTTTGGGCTTGTTCGCCAATAATTGGTTCTCCAACCTGATAGTTCTCCTGTAAATCATTTACCAAGTCAATATATCCCCGAATATCTTTATCTCCCTTTTTGTAGCCGTTGTAATATTCATTGTAGGTTTTCAGCAACACAACTCCACCGGCTTCTTTATCTCCAAAAAGCGCAATGCTTTCATTGGTTGCTTTTTCAAGGTTACGGAAACAAATGATATTCCCAAAGGTTTTGATAGAGTTGAGAATGCGGTTTGTGCGTGAAAAGGCCTGCAACAAACCATGCAAACGCAGATTCTTATCTACCCAAAGGGTGTTCATGGTAGTTGCATCAAAGCCAGTTAAGAACATATTGACCACAATGAGCAGGTCAATTTCACGGTTCTTAACACGTTCTGATACATCTTTATAATAGCTTTGGAACTTATCACTCGAAGTATCAAAGTTCATTTTAAACATCTTGTTGTAATCCTGAATGGCTGCCTCCAAAAAGTCACGAGAACTTTGGTCTAATTTGCTTGTATCTTCGGGGTTTTCATCATCAAGAATTCCATCAATTTCAGGGTCTTCTTCATTGGCACTAAAACTGTAAATAGTTGCAATTTTCAGTTGTTTATCGCTTGGCAAACCAGCTATTTGTTTCTGAAATTCAGTGTAATAAATTTTTGCTACATCGATAGACGAAACCGCAAAAATAGAATTGAACCCAGCTAATCGACGGTCTTTCAATTGATAGAAACTGTTGCGTTTGGTCTTTTGGTCAAAATGCTCGCGGATATATGTTACGATATTTGAAATTCGCTTCGGGTCCTTTAATGCTTTTTCTCTGTCAATGTTCCATACTTTTTCATCTTTTATGTTTTCTTCTTCTCGCATGGTGCTAATATAATCAATGCGGAATGGTAACACATTTTTATCTGTAATGGCATCAACAATAGTGTAGGTGTGTAACTTATCGCCAAATGCCTGTGCAGTTGTTTTCAAGTCGGCACGGCTGTTGCTGCTTGAATTCTTAGCAAAAATAGGTGTGCCAGTAAATCCAAAGAGGTGATATTTTTTGAATGCTTTTGTTATTGCAGTGTGCATATCGCCAAACTGAGAGCGGTGGCATTCATCGAAGATAATTACGATATGTTGATTGAAAACAGAATGATTCTTTTGTTTCTTTATCAGAACTGAAAGTTTCTGTATGGTGGTTATGATTATATGTGCATTCGGGTTTTCGAGTTGTTTTTTCAGAATAGCAGTATTGGTATTGCTGTTTGCTGCGCCTTTCTCAAACTTGTCGTATTCCTTCATGGTTTGATAGTCGAGGTCTTTTCTATCGACCACAAACAATACTTTATCTACATAAGGCAATTTGCTTGCTAACTGTGCCGTTTTAAACGAAGTGAGTGTTTTGCCACTTCCGGTAGTGTGCCAAATATAGCCACCACCCTCAATAGTTCCATACGACTTGTAATTATTGGAAACATTAATTCTATTTAAAATTCGTTCGGTAGCCACAATCTGGTAGGGGCGCATTGCCAACAATAATTTGTCGGAAGTGAAAACACAATATTTTGTTAGCAGATTAAGCAGAGTATGTTTGGCAAAAAATGTGCGTCCAAAATCCATCAAGTCGATAATTGGGCGGTTGTTGGCATCAGCCCACCACGAAGTAAATTCGAAACTATTACTGGTGCGTTTGCCTTTTTTTACTGCTCCATCGCCCAGCTCCCTGGTATGTGTAAAGCGGGTGGTATTGCTGTAGTATTTGGTGTAAGTACCGTTTGAAATTACAAATAGTTGTACATACTCGAACAGACCGCAACCAGCCCAAAACGATTCTCGGTTATAGCGATTAATCTGATTAAATGCTTCTTTAATGTCAACGCCCCGTTTTTTGAGCTCAATATGTACCAATGGTAGGCCGTTTACCAATAAAGTAACATCGTAGCGATTTGACCTTTGCCCGCTATCCACAGCATATTGATTAACAACCTGCAAGCGATTGTTATGGATATTTGCTTTATCAATTAGGTAGATATTTTTTACAGTGCCATCTTCACGTGTAAGTAGTTGAATATGGTCTTCCTGAATAATGGTTGTTTTCTCCTCAATGCCGTTGTTCTGATTGGCAATTTTGCTTTTGAAAAATTGCTCCCATTCTGTATTGGTAAACCTATAGCTATTCAGTGCTTCTAATTGTAGGCGCAAGTTGGCAATCAATTCGTCTTCCGAAGTGATTGGTAAAAAGTCGTAGGCCTGTGTTTTAAGCTGCTCAATAAATGCTTTTTCGAGTTCAGCCTCACTCTGATATGTAGTTTCCTTACGGTATAGTGGCTGATATTCAGCTACTACCGTACTTTCGGGGTTCTCGGCAACAAGGGAGTATTTATCCATTACTTATACTTTTAAAATCCAATAATTTTCCTCTATAATACTCATATTGATTGCGACGTGCTTGTATTTCGGCAGGTAAGCCCACCGAAATGTCGTTTACCAACGTGTTGAATTTATCCAATATCCCTACAATGCGTTCCTGCTCTTCCATTGGTGGAATAGGAATTCTGGCTTTGCTTAAACCAGGCGCATTTATTGACGATATTTTACCGGAAGATATGTATTTTTTAATTTGCGAACGGAAAAGATTAGTTTGCAAATAATAGGACACATATTTTGGGTTCAAACTGTGAGAGTAAGTAAAACAAGCATCGTGAATAACTATATCTGATTCACCCAGCCAAGCAACTCCATTTCCAATATCTTCAATAGTTTCGCCCGCTGCAACTATAACAACATCACCAGGGTGAGCAACTCTAAGTTTAGCAGCTAAAGTTGGCTCTAAAAAAGACTTCGCTTTTTTTGCCCAGATTTTATAATGAGTGTACATTTCACCATAATGAATACATGGTACACCTTCTGTAGTAATATCGTCTTTAACAAACCTTCTCCCTCTGATAAACGTTCCAATTTCTCCCATCGTTTCCCATTGTGCTTCTTTCCCTTCAAAATTAAACAATTCATTCCGGTAGTATTCGTATTGGCGCGTACGTGCTTGTAGCTCATCCTTTAAATTTACTGCAAGTGTAGTGAATTTGTCTAGGATAGATACGATTTCTTGTTGAATAGCGAGTGGAGGTATTGGAATAAAAGTTTTTTTCAAGAAACTAAAATGTCTTGTATATTTACCCGTTTTTATATAATAACTATTAAGCGCATAATATAGAAACTTAGAAACAATTACACTTGGATTTGTTTTGATAATTTTAATTCCATCAGCTCCTTGAGCAAAGGGAAAATCGACGTACTTAAAGACCTCTGTATGATCACCAAAAATAACATATAATCCTTTATCTATAATAACTTCTTCGTTATCTGTATAACCTATAATAAAATCTTGACCTTGATCTATAATTGGTATAGCTCCAATTGTTTGATAAAAGTTTTTTGTTAGTTTCCTTGGTGGGGTTATTGTTGAAACTGATTTATTGTTAATCAATGTTTCAATATCTTTAAACACCACTCCGTTAGGGCAAAGCTGCTCAATGAGTTCTTCTATTTTATTCATTGCTGTCTCCTTCTAAATCGGCCACAATCTCGTCAATGGCAGTACGCAAATGGTTTTGTTTTATTACAATATCGGCAATGTGTGCATTGAGTTTCAGAATGTCCACTTCCTCAGTGGTATTTTCCTGTTCCACATAACTACTTACAGCAATGTTGTAATCGTTCTCGCCAATATCGCTATTGCGTATAAATTTTGCAAAGTAAGGTTCGTCCTTACGGGTAATAAAGGCATTTAGAATCCTTGCTCTGTTGGATTCGGATAATTTGTTTTTGTTACCGACGCGCACAAACTCTGCTGACGCATCAATAAAAAGCGTAGCATTGTCTTTTTTGCTTTTCTTCAGTACAATAACACAGGTGGCAATACTAGTCCCAAAAAATAAATCGGGTGGAAGTTGAATAACTGTGTCGATATAATTGTTGTCAATGAGGTATTTGCGAATTTTCTGCTCTGCACCGCTACGATACAGCACACCCGGAAACTCTACAATGGCAGCCGTGCCAGAAGTAGAGAGCCACGCGAGCATGTGCAATGTAAATGCAAGATCGGCTTTGCTCTTTGGGGCTAACACGCCAGCGGGAGAAAAACGAGGGTCGTTAATCAAAAGTGGGTTGGCATCGCCTTCCCATTTAATTGAATAAGGCGGATTGGAAACAATACAGTCGAAAGGCTCATCGTCCCAATGTTTTGGTTCGGTAAGCGTGTCACCGTGGGCGATATTAAATTTCTCGTAATTAATGTCGTGCAAAAACATATTGATACGGCAAAGGTTGTAGGTGGTAATGTTCGTTTCCTGACCATAAAAACCTTGTCGCACATTTTCTTTACCAAGTACTTTGGCAAATTTCAACAACAAAGAACCTGAACCACAACAAGGGTCATACACTTTATTTACCTGTTTTTTGCCTACTACTGTCATTTCGGCAAGCAGCTCGGAAACTTCCTGTGGAGTAAAAAATTCACCTCCCGACTTTCCTGCATTGCTGGCATACATAGTCATCAAAAACTCATAGGCATCGCCAAAAATATCATTGGTGTTATCCTGATAATCGCCAAGTTTTAAGTCTCCAATTGATTCAAGAATTTTGGCTAATCTTTCATTTCGCTTCGCAACGTTTCCGCCAAGTTTATCGTTATTAACATCAAGATCTTTAAATAGGCCTTTCAGGTCATCTTCACTGTCTGTGCCTTTTGCTGAATTTTCGATATTGGTAAAAACTTTGCTCAATGTTTCATTGAGATTGGCATCGGTTTTCGCATTTTTCCTTACATTTTCAAACAATTCGGAAGGAAGGATATAGAAGCCTTTTTCTTTCACCGTATCAGTTCTACCAAATTCTGCATCTTTGTCGGATATTTTGGTATAATCGAAATTTTTATTGCCTGTACGCTGTTCTTCGGTATTGATATACAATGTAAGATTTTCGGAAATAAACCTGTAAAACAACATGCCTAATACATAGGTTTTAAAATCCCAACCATCAACACTGCCTCGTAAGTCGTTTGCAATTTGCCAAATCGTGCGGTGAAGCTCTTCGCGTTCTTGTTCTTTTGTCATTATAGATTGAATGTTTTATTTATGTTTGAAATTTATTTTTTTTTGTTGAATTATTAGTCAATAGTTTGAGCTACATCAATTGCCTTTGCATCCTTTTTAATCCATTTAGCGACGACATCTATTGTCTCATTTATGGGTTTATATTTATCCTCAATTCGGTCTATCTGGACTACTATCGGCATTTCTGCTAATTGTCCAGCAATCACACAAACTCCAGTAGTTAATATTGGTAAAGATTCTACTGACACCTTATCAAGGTATGATATTGTCTTACCAACCATAATTATATCATGCTCATTGACAAGTCTATGAATGAAATAATTATGCAATTGCGATATGATTGTTGAGGAAATATCTGACGGTCTCTGGCTTGCAATAGTCATAAACACGCCAAACTTACGACCTTCTTTGATTATCTCTTCGAAAACTTCTAAACGATAATCTTTCCATGTCTCACTTTCTCTATTTGATTGGTATGAAAGGATATTATGGGCTTCATCGACAATGATATTAAGGTAAGATAGGTCTTCTTCTTTTTTTGTTTTATGTTCTGAATATAATTTATGAGCCAACAGCATTGGAATCATTTTTTTAGATTCAAGATTAACATTGCTCAGATTTACGACAACTATATTTTTATCATTCCAAAAATCAGTATTCTGTCCAGAAAAATCAAAGAGTTTATCAATGTCAGATTCGATACTTTTTAATTTATTTATAGCTGGAGCAATATGTTCATTCATTGCTCTATTTCCCAAAACATCATAAATAAGTTGTAAATACATGATTTTGATAAACTTATCAATAAAGTTGACCGAAAAACTAAAATCATCAACATGGCTGTACAACTCAGTATCTTCTGCAAGACTTGGATTTGCAAATATATTGTTATCGTGTGGTTGCCCTCCATTTTTGATATAATAATATTTATTAGTATTATGAAAATCTATATCTTTTATCACACTTTCTTCAATCCCATTTATATCATATTTTTTAGGCAATACCTGTTCTACATAATCAATTAATAATTTGGATTTGTCTTTGTCAGACATGCAAAGTATTTCCTTTACTTGCTGCCTTAATATATTCTTAAAGTGACTTTCTTCTTCTTGCTTATTCGTTTTGTTTTTTTGGATTTTTTGAATTAATTCAATACTTCGCTTTATAAATGGCCTTTGTGTTTTTTCAGTAGCGTTAGCAAAAATACAAAGTAAATCAAGATTAAGAAGGTCTTCATTAGTTAATGGCAATGTGTCCTTTTTCGTCCGTGTTGATAGATTGTAAACTTTTTTATTTGAAACAATCGCATCTACTCCAGCATACTCTCCACTAAAATCAAAAAATAAGAACTTGGCGTTTGCTTTAAAATTAGTGTTATCATCATAATTTACAAATAACTGTCGATACAACTTTGATAATGTGTATGATTTGCCACTACCCGTATTTCCAAAAATTCCTATATGACTTGAAAATAACGCTTTAACCCCTAATTTAATTGGCACGAATGAATCAGAAGCCAAAGTTCCTATTTGCAATGGTATATCACTATCATCACTTACAAAACGGTGAATTTGTTCAAACTCCTCATTGGTAAGTAAAAAACATTCATTCTCAATAAGAGGTAACTCTTTAATTCCTCTACAATATTTGTCATTTTCTAAATATCCTAAGAGTTTAATTTTCAGTTCCCTATTTATCCTTTCTTCTTGTGTAGAGTATTTTGAGTCTTGATTTTCTTTGCTCGGAACGATAAACTCAGACTCAACTTTTCCAATAATTGGGATAAATCCTTTTAAGATTTTAATATAACTTCCAACCGACACATTTTTCACAAGTTCGCCCTTGAAAATGAGGTGAGAAGAGTTTTTAAGTTTATCAACTTTTACTTTTACTTCTCGCCCATCAACAGAGCAAACAATTCCAATTTTAAAGACAGATTGAAATATGATTATGTCAGAGTTATTTGCCATAATTTATTGGAATTTCACTGTTAATGAGTTCAAATACGAGATTTATTGTTGTTAAATCAAACTTTTCAATTTTGCTAATAATTTCTATTTTGCTTTCATTAGCTTTATTTGTTTCTTTAAATTTTGTGGGTGTGAGAATGAAAATATTATTGTTTGGAACAGGCTTTAGGATTTCAAGATATTTTACTTCTTGGCTTTCATCAAATGCAAACACAATAACCAATAAAGTTGGATTTGTTTTTGCTGCTCTTAATGTTATTTTCGCGATATGTTCATCTGCAAAAGAAAAGCCCATCACAAAGAGGATTGAATTTTCTTTTTCCAACGAATTGGAATACATTCTCATCAATTCATAAAAATGTAGTTCTATTACCGATTCTACAAATTTCTGTTTAGTGGGATTAACAATGGTTAGTTTATCGTATTCATCAAATAGTTCTTTATATAATTCATTAAATTTCAAATCACTTTTCAATTCTATTAATTTAGTAGCTTCAGCCTGAATCTCAGTATATGTTTTAACTTTTTCTTTAAGCTCTTCATCATATTTCGTGCAATCTATAAAAAGCTCAGAATCAATTTTTTGTAGTTCAATATTTGTTTTATTTACTGCATCCAGCTTATAATCATTTGAGATAATATCTCCTTTCGTACTCCAATTTATTGAGCCGTGCATCTTCAACAAATTGAAGACCGGGATTTCTGAGACATTTTGAAAATGCAAACTTGTTTTGCTGTATGATTTTTGAAAATTTCCTTCATCAAAAATTTGATTTATACTGCCCTTAAAGCCATCATTAAATTCAATTTGTATTTTCTCAGAAGCATTTTCTACCAATGTGTCAATGTTTGTAGTATATATATTAACTTGCTTGGTTAATAAACGATTTGCCCTCTTATTAATAATTTCATTCCAAACAATCAAAAAGCTTTTGTAATTGTCGATAACTGTATTATAGACTTCTGCGGTTGTTATTGTGTGATTTGGCAGGATTACTTTTAAGAAATATTCTTTATATATAGACGCTTTTACAACTTGTTTTAGTTCAACAGAAATTGAATTGTCATTTGCAAGTTCAGTAAGCCATGTTTCAATATCTCCAAGTGTAGAAAGATACGGTCTTGAAAGACCAGACCCAAATAAAAAATTCACATTAGCAGACTGAATAAACGTTTTTAATTTAGCTATTTCCATATCACCATTTATTTTAAATTTTCTTTTGCAATTTCCAACACTTTACCTCCCAATTCTTTCTCACCGGCCAGTACATCCAACACCTTGTCAGCCAACCATAGAGTTAGCAATTCGTTTTCATCTGTAGAAAGAAATTTTGCAATGATAACAACCTGTTCACGTTTAGCAAGGCGGTCGCCCCGCTCAATTTTGCTATACATAGGTGTATCAATTTCCAGCGCTGAGGCTAATTGTCGTTGAAGTAAGTTATTTTCTTCACGCAATTTTTTGATTTGATTAGCAAATAGCATAATTTATCAGTTTAAATGGTGACTTTTGTTACACAGAAATCAACTACATTCGGCATAGGTTCAAACAAGTTTGACCTCTGCTCTCATTTGTATGACTTTCCAACATTTGAATAGTCAGAAATTGGACAAAGATAGATAAATATTCATAAACAAAACAGGTGTAAAAGAAAAGTTTTCAACATAAAATCGCAAAGAAAATATTTTCTTTTGACAACTTGTGTCAAAGAATAAATAAATAGCTAATTTAGCTACTTGTGAATTGATTTATTGTTCTTTATAAATTGCTCAATATCCGCTATTGTGTATATGTTTAGCCCGAATATATCCATTCGTTTAATCAAATCTTTTTCATTTAAAAGCCTTTCAATGCGTACATTTATTTTCAACATTTTAATAAATGCTTTTTTATGTACAAATGCTTTTCCTTTATGTTTTCCTTTTATTTTCGATTTGTATTTGCGGATATTTGAAAGTATAATTGGTGTATTTTCTACTATTACCAATAACTTCCGGGAAAGGTATTTTTCGTCTAACTCCATTTTGTGGAGTTTGATTTGTTTTTTCTCATCGTAATTCATTTGATTGAGTGTTTGAGTTATTTTCGATATTGGTTTTGTGCATAATGATTTATCAAGCCTGTTTTGGCGAAACGTGCAATTTGCTTCTCAGCTGTTTTGGCTGGAATTTTCAGTTTGTCTGCAACCGCTAAATATGTTTGGCGGTCAAACTCAGCGGGTAGCATATTCAAAAACTGTTGCTTTTGATTGGGTTGTACTTTGGTGGCCGTATCGGTTGGGAGTTGTTGGAAAACATGTGCAGCATGTTGAACCAACACTTTGACCATTTCCATAGCGATATTGAAATCGGTGTCGGAGCAGACAAGCGGTGAACGAAGTTCGCCATTGTCCATAATTCGCAGGGCTGTGAGAATCATAGCAATACGAAATGTAATTAAACCTAAGCGACGAACAGTGCCAATATAATCTTCTCCACACAATTCAATGTATTGAATTTGAGTTTGCTCAAAGTAGCTGTTGAACTGCTTTTGCTGTGAAACAGTCAGACAAAACCGCATAGGTTTGTCCTGACTTTGTAGGCATTTATACAACTCATGAAATTGGTCGCCTAAATGGTCGAAATAGTGGTCGAGTGTTTGTCCGCTTTCTCCGGCAAATACGTCTTTCCATTCGTAGCGAATGTTCATGAAGTAGAAAATAAAGCGGCTGAATAAGCCGTTTTCAGCATTTGGAATAAGAGTTGAAACTTGACGTGGTGTTCCTGATAGCAGTGCCGAAAGGCGCGGCATATCAATTTCGACAAACTCACGATCTTTGCGGCGGTTGTAAGTAATTGTTTCGTGGTGAAACGCCTTGCGGAAACCATCGGAATAATTGCCGTGTTCGGATTTAAAAGTTTGAGCAAGTGTATCGCCCTCGGTTTCAAAAATCAATCCTTTTCCGTTGTTGTCGTTCAGGATTTGAAATAAACCTGTTGCGCTGTTGTTGGCAGGAATTACAAGCATTTTTAGCGTTGGCTCTTGTGGTTTTTCCATATTCACCTTGTCGCCTTTTGCTGCTGCGTATTCTGTTAGTTCACGTTGATAGATTTCAAATTCAGCCTTGTTTTGTTCACGAAGTGCCTTGTGAATTGGTTCTACCAATTTACGGCACAAAGTGAGTCTGCCTTTACCTGCTGAAGCCTGAGCAGTAACAAATAAAAAGAGGTTGGCGAATACTTCACGTTCGGCATAAACACCGTAAATATTTGGCAAACACGAACTCATGGAAACCAGTGAGCCAAGTAATAAAATATCTTTGTCCTCGGGTGAAGTGCCTTTGATAGTAATACGACGAAGTAAATCGGGTAGTTGGTCAAAGATTTCGGAAGGAAATGAACAGAGCTGAGTATTTGTTTCGTTTTCAGAAGTTTCCCCTGTTTCCGCTTTATCCTCCAATGTTATAGTTGGCTTTGATTCTTTTACTTTCGGGATTCCAACATTTATACCAGCTGCTTTGGCAAGGTGGTAGAATGTTTTAATGGAAACACCGTTTCCGTGTGCTTTCAAACATGCATCAAATTGTTTGTCGGCTTCTGTTGAATTATAATCCTGATAGAACCTACTTAGTCGGTGAAAATAGGATCTTCCAGATTCTCCAAGTTCGTCAGCAAGTGCAAAGCCAAGGTCACGCCAATCGGCGTAGTTTGGAGCGATATCAACTGCGGTAGATTCAATTCGTTGGGTAATTGTTTCGATATCTGATTCCGACCTCACACCTGAACCCTCTCCAAGTGGAGAGGGGGAAAAAGTGTTTGATTGAACAGGCGTGTTACTTGTGGTTGCTTTGGATTCTGTTTTATTTGTTTCTGTCCAGTCTGCTGGATTAAATGTTTTCTTGCTCATGATTTCAGAAGATTATAATGTAAAGTAGATAGAGTTTAATAATCAATGAAAGAATTGAAAAGCTACTTTTTAGCTTGACTGTTTCTTTGGCGTGCCAGTCAATTTTGCCATTTTTCTCACCATGTATGAAATCATGTAATTCAACTAAACAGGCAGCCCAAAAAGCTGTAACCAAGGACGGATTGTATTGATTGTTTGAAGTGCTGCAATGGTCAATTAAAACAATGTCACCAATTGTAATTCTAAACTTTCTTTCTACAAGCATTTCAGACACAACAAGTCCTAATTCTACTGCATTGGGTGTTAGTGTGTATTTTTTTACTTTTATATAATTAATCATGATCGTTGAGTATTAAAGGGTTTATAAATGCATTTGGGTCGTGTGCCAGGAAACAAGCCCGAGAAACGTCCCGCCCTGATTTGTCGACTTCTATGCCGTAGGTTTGAAGAATGTAGTTTGCCACTGCGGCGAAGTATTCACTATGTGCAAATTTGACTTCGTTCGGCATAACTCCAAATGGATTTGAGTTCTGCTCTCGCTCGTTCAAATTTTCGCTATGTGGAGTTGTAGAGGTGTCGATTGGAATTATCCATTTCAATCCGTCGCCTGAGGGACTGACAAAAAGTAATTGCGTATCGAAATATTCATCGGCAAGCAATGCTTGACGGACCTCTTCGAGGTTTGGCAGGTGGTCGAAATCGACCGCCAATAAACCCGAATGTTGCATGAGGTTTTTATCGTTTCGGGAACTGAAAGTTCCTGAAAAAGTACAGTAGTCAAAGTTGTTTGCTTTGAAATGTCGAGCTTGCTTCGGGTCGGCAATTGAACGAAGTTTGTCTGTACGCTCTTTATAGAAATCACCTGTGATTGCGTTGTAAATTTGCAACAAGGTTGCAGATTTATGTGGCACTGTATTTTTGATTGGTGATTTGTAGAACGAGAATGACACTTCCTTTTTTTCTTCAACTTTAGGACTAATAGGACTTTTGGGACTATTAGAAGCAATATTATTGCGCGAATAGAAATTCATTTTTTCGCCAATGTGTAGGTGTAATTCATTGTTGAGTTTTTGCAATAATTCATTATCCCTGAGCTTGTAATGCAGTTCGGCGAAGTCGAATGCATCACCGGCAGGGATAGCGTTCTCGCTATCCGTATGCCGTGCAAATTCGCTACGCGCATTTTCGGCGGCACTCGACAAAACACCAAACGAGTTTGAGTTTTGTTCTCGTTGGCACGAAAACTCATTATCCAACGCATTCCCCAAAACATTCTCCTTCTCAATGAAAACATTCAATGTCAACTTGTTTTCATTGAATGGGTTTTCAGTTGGTTTACAAGTCCTCCCCGAAAGGGAGAGGACTGTTTGATTAGGATAGTATTCCTGTAAAATATGAGAATAGATCAGTAAGCCATAATTTGTCTTACTCAAAATTTGCTGTTTATTTATCGCTTCCATAACTACGGATTTTACTTGCGTGAATGTCGGATTCGCTCGGCAAAGTCCGAACAAGTTCGGCTTTGCGCTCACTTTCACGACATTTGAACATAGTGTAGTTATCCTTCAAAATTCGCTGAATGTCTTCAGTGCGATAATAGAGCTTGTTCCCAATGCGGGAGAATGGCAATGTGCCATTTGTACGCAGTGTTTGCAAGGTTCTGGGGCTAATGTGAAGCAATTGCATTACATCTTGATTGTCAACCCATTCTTTGCTCAAATCTTCGCATGAAGATTGGGTGTTGGTAAGCTTGGATTCAATAGAATTCAATGCTTCCAAAATTTTACAATTGTTTGGACATACATGTGTTTGTTGTCTTTGCTGCTCGTATTGAAATAAAATGCTTTCGGGGCAGCAACGAAGTTCTTCCAGAATTTCGTCTAATCGGCGGGGTTGCTTGTTGTCGTTCATCTTACAATCCTCCCTTTTTTAGCTACAAACTCTGCTGCTTCTGCTTGAAGCTCTGCAACTGATTGGCGTTTATCGCCAAGCAGCCAAGCATCAATTTCACTTTTAAGAAACTGGAGTTTCTTTCCTTTCTTGTGGTAAGGAATAAGTTTCTGGCCAATCCAGCCATAGACAGTCTGCCGGGCAGGCTTGTCGGGCAAAAATTCGCACAACTCTTGTACGTTAAACCACTTGTCGGAATCGGGCTGCTCCAACTTTGATACACTTAGTAAGGTTTCCAATCGATCAACCTTGCTGATAAGATAAGCCAATGCTTTTGGCATATCGTTAAATGAAATTTCGTTTTGCAAAATGTTTTCTTGCATGATTCAAATTTTTTATGCATTAAAAATTTGAGGCTCCAACAATGCCCGAGAGCCTCTTTTTCGAGCATTGTTTGACACAAAATTACATGTGTTTTGAGGGGTAAATGGAGATTAAACACTCCGTACGGAGTGAGTGCGGAGTGCGGAGTGGTATGTATAAACTGAAAAAGACCAACGATTTAACGTTAGTCTTTTTCTGATTTTGTGCTATTTATTTATTGCAAACGGAGTGCGGAGTGTGCTATTTCATTAGTTTTGCTGCTTTTATTATGTTTTCTTTTGTAATCTTCGGTTGTTTCTGGTCGCGTAAACTTTGCTCGGTGAATCGTTGCCCATCTTTATCAACAAAACATTCACAAACAATTTTCCAAATACTATTTCCCGGAAACGTCAGAACTTTGTATTCATTGTTTAGTAATTTAATCAAGTATGGTAAATCGCCTTTAGCTCCACACCACTTAACAGGGTTGCTCACAGGAGCACCAGAAAACACATGCTTGAAATCTGAAAAGATTGTTTCTTCAGCTATACTCGTGTTCAATTTTAATGAATTGAAAAGGTCATTTATGTTTGAACTCTCTTTCTGAAGTTTAGTGTAAGTAAATGAAAGAGATTTTGAATTTTTGATATTCTTCTTAATTTCAACAGGAGCAATAGAAAGGGTCTGAACCTCATGAATAAATATATATTCGGGAGCTGGTCTATTTAAAATAAGGCTATAAATATCAACTATACCCATAATGTCATCCTCATGAATATGAGTAGAAAAATGGTATTGAATTTCTAAATAGCATTTGATTAAAGCTGTAAGCATGTATTGAAAAATGAAAGTAGCTTCTTTGTGTTGCCTGTCAGCACTAAAATCACTGTGCTTAGAAACAATCAGATTTAAATCGTAATCTTTTAATAGAATCAAATCATTTATTTCGGTCATTAATGATTTAATCTTTCCTTTAGCTTTTTTAAGTTTAAAGGCTATCAAGTTATCGCTTTCGTCCTCGGTTTCGCGAATTATATTGTTTATAAAATCAGTTATATTATTATCAATTAGCCTTTCATAGTACTTGATTTTGATTGAAAAGGCTGGGATATTAAAATCGGTTTTGAAACGAGGGATAAATTCTTCTCGAATTGAGGGGGTTAACCTTAATTCGGGCGAATAATAATCTTCTTGTTGGTTGTTTTTATCAAGCCAAGGACGAAGATCAAAGCGCAATATTGAAATTATTGTTTCCATAACTCTTATTTTTCCGGGTTGATTTTGAGTTTAATTGTACCTGTTGTTTTTTGTTTCTTCTCGTCTACCACCTTAGCATAAACTTGTGTTGTTTTTACATTGGTATGGCCAAGCATTTTGGATACTGTATAAATGTCTGTACCACCTGCCAACTGTAAAGTGGCATAGGTGTGTCGGAAGCAATGAAAGGTTATATTCCGTGTAATGCCAGCAGATTTTATCCAACGTTTAAGCGGACTGGAAATCCACGACGGGTCGGGTAAATCTTCAAAAACAAGTTGCTCCGGATTGCGTGGTTCTCCGCAAAGTTGATAGGCTTGTTTTGAAATTGGCATATATTCAACTCCCTTTGTTTTTTGCTGTGTAAAGTTGAGGCGGATTTGTTCGCCATCAACTTGTATTTCTTTCCATTTGAGCTTTTGAATATCGCAATGGCGAACGCCAGTGAGAGCAGAGAAAAGCGAAGCACGTTTGAGAATTGGACGTTCGCAAGGTGTTTCTGATAGGATATTGAGTTCTTCCACTGTCAAGTGTTCTCGGCGACTTTCCTGTTCTTGTATGCCTTTTATTTTAGCCGAAAGGTCCACTGTGATATATCCGTCAATAAATGCTTGTTTTAATCCAGCCTTAAATATGCTATAATAAGTTGCTGCGGTATTATGTGATATCGTACCCTTTTTATTGCCACCACAAGGGGCTGTGAGTACAAAGCGACGAAATTCTTCAGCTTTACCAAGGTTAATCTGAGAAAATAAAAGTGGCTGATTGTTGTTGAATGATTTTAGCAACTCACCAACTCGAACCCAGTTGACAATAATGGATTGAGAACTGTTGCGGTGTCGTTCTTTTGATACTTTTTGAAAGTAATCGATAAAATCAATTTGCTGACGTTGGTTGTGTTCAACTTGTTCGGCTTCCTTTTCTGTGTACAAGTCAGCATTATCATACTCACGTTGCCTAAGACTACGCACACCGTCAGCATAAATACAGGCTTCCTGATCAATGTTGCTTTTGCATTGTATAATGCCATTAGAATCTCTCTTGGGTTTGAATGTTTTGGCACCATCTGTTGAGGCTCTTGTTGTACGTGTTTTATCCCATATTGGTGTGGTAACAGAGCGGTTTAGTGCTTCTATTATCCGTTGAGCTTTATCACTACCAGCCTTGAAAACTGGATAGCTTTCAAGTATTAAATACCATTCGTTATGATATTCGGATTTGCGGAGCTTTGCAGTACATTTGGTTTTTGCGAGTTTCTTTTTCATGGCTCAGTATTATTTATGGTTGAATAGCCGGTCGATTTCTAATTTGGGGACATATACGAATTTGCCAATTTGCTTTTTGGGAATACTGCATTTTCGAATGGTCTTTTGGACTGTTGAAGCTGATATTCCAAACTTCTCTGTTATCTCGCCAATCGTGTAGCACTCACTTGGGTCATAATTGAGTTTTGTTTGTTCGATTAGTGGTTGAGTAGATTGAATGATTTCAACCTTTGGAAACATGGCTTCTATGTGGACCCGACTAATGCGGGTTAACCGCTCCCCAAGATTAACGGCAGGGATATTGCCTTTTTTGATTTGTCGGTAAATGGTATCTCTGGATATTCCAAACAGAATTACTGCTTCCTGAATTGAAATGTAGGGGCGGTCTGCTGGGATTTGATTGGCTAACTGTTCGCGTTTTTCTTCTTCCTTTTCGAGGGCTTTCTTCTTACGTGTGGCTGCTTCAGAACATTTCTCGCAACAGTACTTCGAGTAGACAGTTTTGGCGTTAAATTGCTTACCGCAATTTTCGCAATTTCTTTGGAGGATAAACTTGCTAACTGGCATAATACACGTTTTAAATATGGGTACGTATGTATAAGTATTTATAAGTCGCACTTTCCTGCTAATTAAGTCGCGTTACAAATATGTTGCAAATATAAGAAAAATAATCGAATATAACAATAGATAAGCAAAAAATAAAATAAAAAAATCGCTGTAAACTAAGCGTTTACAGCGATTTCTGTTTGGATATATACCCTTGTTTTCGGGGTTTATTTCACTTCTTCAAAATCCACATCCGTTACATCACCGTCTTGTTTGCCACTGCTTTGTGATTGCTGTCCGCCGAAGTCCTGTGGACCGGCCTGACTTCCTTGTTGGGCGTTTTGGGCGTTGTACATGTCCTGACTGGCAGCCTGGAAGGCCGTGTTCAGTTCGTTGGTTGCAACATCGATGGCTGCGATGTCCTGTGATTTGTGAGCTTCTTTCAGTTTAGCTAAAGCGGCATCAATCGGACCTCGCTTGTCTGCCGGAATCTTATCGCCAATTTCATTCAATTGCTTTTCAGTTTGGAAGATCAGACTGTCGGCATGGTTCAGTTTATCGATTTTTTCCTTTTCTTTGGCGTCGGCTTCGGCGTTGGCAGCAGCTTCGTCTTTCATTCGTTTGATTTCAGCGTCGCTCAATCCTGAAGAAGCTTCGATACGGATGCTTTGTTCCTTGCCGGTAGCTTTATCTTTTGCTGATACATGCAGAATACCGTTGGCATCGATGTCGAAAGTAACCTCGATTTGCGGTTCTCCACGACGGGCAGGCATGATACCATCTAGGTGGAAACGTCCCAGCGATTTGTTTTGGTTAGCCATCGGACGTTCGCCCTGTAATACGTGGATTTCAACAGAAGGCTGATTATCGGCAGCGGTAGAGAACACTTCTGATTTCTTTGAAGGAATAGTTGTATTGGCTTCAATCAGTTTGGTCATTACGCCACCCATAGTCTCGATACCCAGCGAAAGCGGAGTTACGTCGAGCAACAACACATCTTTCACATCACCCGAAAGAACACCGCCCTGGATAGCAGCCCCAATAGCTACTACTTCGTCAGGATTCACACCTTTGGAAGGAGCTTTTCCGAAGAATTTCTCAACGGCAGCCTGAATAGCCGGGATACGGGTTGATCCACCTACCAGAATCACTTCATCAATATCTTTGGTCGACAGACCGGCATTTTTCAATGCAGTGCGACAAGGTTCGATGGTGCGTTGAATCAAATCATCAATCAATTGTTCGAATTTAGCACGGGTTAATGTACGCACTAAGTGACGTGGAATACCATCTACCGGCATGATATATGGCAAGTTAATTTCAGAAGACGTGGTGTTTGAAAGCTCGATTTTAGCTTTTTCGGCAGCTTCTTTCAAACGTTGTAATGCCATCGGATCTTTGCTCAGGTCGATGCCGCCATTTTCGTTCTTAAATTCTTGTACCAACCAATCGATAATTCTGTGGTCAAAGTCATCACCACCCAAGTGCGTGTCACCATCGGTCGATTTTACTTCGAATACACCATCACCCAGTTCAAGTACCGATACGTCATGTGTACCACCACCGCAGTCGAATACCACGATCTTCATGTCCTTGTTGGTTTTATCCAACCCATAGGCCAGTGCAGCTGCTGTAGGTTCGTTGATGATACGGCGCACGTTCAGACCGGCAATTTCACCGGCTTCTTTGGTAGCCTGACGTTGTGAGTCGTTGAAATAAGCCGGCACGGTGATCACTGCCTCTGAAACTTCCTGTCCCAGGTATTCTTCAGCCGTCTTTTTCATTTTTTGAAGGATGATAGCAGAAATTTCCTGTGGAGTGTACAGTCTGCCGTCGATATCCACACGCGGTGTATTATTATCGCCTTTCACAACTTTATAAGGAACGCGTGTAATTTCTTTTGCAAGTCTGTCGTATGTTTCACCCATAAAACGTTTGATGGAGAAAACGGTTTTAGTCGGATTGGTAATGGCCTGACGTTTAGCAGGGTCACCTACCTTGCGCTCTCCGCCATCGACAAAGCCGATCACGGAAGGAGTTGTGCGTTTTCCTTCGCTGTTTGTGATAACGATTGGTTCGTTACCTTCCATTACGGAAACACAAGAGTTTGTGGTTCCCAAGTCAATTCCAATAATTTTTCCCATTGTCTGAATGTATAATATGTTAGTTTTTTAATTTATTCGTCTGATGTCGACGTAGGTGGTTTTACAAAGCGTATGCCACCGGGTAAAAATGAAATTCAACTGACAATATTGCAGATAATATGACACGAAAATGCAAAAAAAAGACAGGAAAGTGAATTCCTGTCTGTTCCTATTTGTCGAATAATTTATATTATATAAAATGATATAAAAACACGATGGTACCGTCGAATGCCGGTTTTTTGCTGTCTTTAATTTCGAGAACCGCCTGAATCTCGGCTTTCGAAATTCCTCTGAGGTTTACCAGTGAAAGCAATTTGCAACGTACTCTTACTTCGCTGTTAACAGTAACAGCCTGACCAAATCTGAGTTTCTCGATACCGTAATTAACAGTGAGTTTTGAGTTCTGAACATCGACTATCTGTTCCCACAAATGAGGGAGCACAGAAAGATTCAAATAACCGTGTGCTATGGTTGCTTTGAAAGGACTTTCATTTTTACAGCGCTCTTCGTCTACATGAATCCATTGGTGATCTAAAGTTGCGTCAGCAAACATGTTAATCTGATCCTGGGTTATTTTGATATAATCTGATACTCCGATTTCTTTACCTACAAATTGTTCAAAATCTGCGTGACTACTGATGACGATGGGATTCATGTAAAATTGGTTTTTAAGTAATGATAATGAATAAATTGCTGCACAATTTTTTTTGATTTGTGCAAAAGTAACCCAAAACTTTGTGTTTTCCAAATTTTTTTTGATAAAAAAACGATTTGCTCGTTTAACACAAATTGTCTATTTTTGCTAAAAAAATAACCACCCATGATCTACAAAAGAATATTACTGAAACTCAGTGGGGAATCACTGATGGGAGAAAAACAATATGGTATTGATGAAAATCGCCTGACTGAGTATGCATCTCAGATTGCAGAAATTACAGCTATGGGAGTGCAGGTCGGCATTGTAATCGGGGGTGGTAATATTTTCCGTGGACTCAGCGGAACTTCGAAAGGAGTTGACCGTGTGTTGGGAGATCAGATGGGTATGTTAGCAACGGTGATAAATGGCTTGGCGCTGAATTCTGCTTTGCAGTCGGCGGGTGTTAAATCTAAGGTGTTGACTGCCATTCGCATGGAGCCTGTGGGAGAGTTTTACAGCAAACAAAAGGCCATTGCGGCGCTCGAAAACGGGGAGGTAGTCATTTTGTCAGCCGGAACCGGGAATCCATTTTTTACGACTGATACCGGTTCTTCGTTGCGTGCAATCGAAATTGAAGCTGATGTGATGTTGAAAGGAACCCGTGTAGATGGTGTATACACGGCCGATCCTGAAAAAGATCCGAATGCGGTTAAGTTTGACGAAATCTCCTACGATGAAATTTACAACCGGAATCTGAAGGTGATGGACCTTACTGCAACGACCATGTGTAAAGAAAATAATATGCCTATTTATGTGTTTGATATGGATACACCCGGTAATCTGAAAAAAGTGATGCTGGGAGAGAAGATAGGGACGCTGGTTAAAGCGTAAAAAGCGTAAAACGAATAGTGAATAACGAATAACTGAAAGCGGAAAGCGTAAAACGTACATCCGACTGTAGACCGTTGTAAAACATAAATCAAAAAAATATGCAAGACGTAAAACCAATTCTGAATCAGGCTGAAGAAAATATGGAAGCAGCTCTGATGTTTCTGGATGAATCATTGGCTCACATTCGTGCCGGGAAAGCTAATCCACGTATCTTGGACGGTATCAGGGTCGATTATTACGGCTCACAAGTGCCTCTTTCGAATGTGGCTACCGTGACAACTCCCGATGCCAAGACCATTACGGTTCAACCTTGGGAAAAGGCCATGATGCCAGTAATCGAAAAGGCTATATTGAATTCTGATGTCGGTATTACGCCGATGAATAATGGAGAAGTCATTCGCTTATCAATTCCACCTCTCACAGAAGAAAGGCGTAAGCAATTGGCAAAGCAGGCAAAACATGAAGGTGAGGAAGCCAAAATTTCTATCCGGAATGCTCGTCGGGATGCCATTGAGAAATTGAAGAAAATGATTAAAGACGGACTTCCCGAGGATGTTGAAAAAGATGCCGAAAACGAAGCCCAGAAAGTACACGACAAGTATGTTCGCAAAGTCGATGAAATGCTGGCAGCGAAAGAAAAGGAGATTATGACCGTATAGAAATTAGTGGTTAATTGTTAGTGGTTAGTGGTTAATGAATGTGTAAATAACTATCCACTAACCACTATCCACTAACCACTATTTAATCAGCATCGCATCTCCATACACGCCAAACCTGTATTTTTCTTTGATTGCAACTTCGTAAGCATGCATGATTTCATCATAACCACCGAATGCTGCGACAAGCATCAGCAAGGTGGAGTAGGGCATGTGGAAGTTGGAAATCATTGAATTTGCCGTAGTAAAATCGTATGGAGGGAAAATAAATTTATTGGTCCATCCATCAAAAGGCTTGATTTTTCCTTCAGTTCCCACAACAGTCTCCAGTGCACGCATTACCGTAACACCCACCGCGCAGATATTTCTACCTTCATCATGAGCCTTATTAACTGTTTCAGCTGTTTCTGGCGTGATGAGCATTTGTTCCGAGTCCATTTTGTGTTTGGTGAGATCTTCCACATCAATTTCGCGAAAATTGCCCAAACTCATGTGAGATGTCAGAAATGTTGATTGAATTCCCTTTATTTCCATACGTTTTAGCAACTCACGACTAAAGTGAATGCCTGCTGCCGGAACAGAAACGGCACCTTCATTTTTAGCAAAGATAGTCTGAAAGCGCTCTTCATCTTCCGGTTCAACCTGACGGTTAATATTGCGTGGAAGGGGAGTCTCTCCTAAGCGGTGCAGATTCTTTTTGAATTCTTCATGTGTTCCGTCAAACAGGAAACGCAGTGTTCTTCCGCGTGATGTGGTGTTGTCAATTACTTCGGCAACCATCGAATCATCTTCACCGAAATAAAGTTTGTTCCCAATGCGGATTTTTCTTGCCGGTTCCACCAGCACATCCCACAAACGCATCTCACGATTCAGTTCCCGCAACAAAAACACCTCAATCTGAGCGCCGGTTTTTTCTTTGTTGCCATACATCCTGGCAGGAAAAACTTTCGTGTCGTTAAAAATAAACAAATCATTTTCATTGAAGAAATTGATAACATCTTTGAATATGTGGTGCTCGATATTGCCCGTTTTTTTGTCGATAACCATCAGCCGGGATTCATCTCGGTGTCTGGAAGGGTATTGAGCGATCAATTCTTCCGGTAATTTAAATTTGAATTTTGATAACTTCATCTTTTTTACATTTTATCGGATACAGCTGATTCTGTAGCTATATCTTTGTCCTTTAATAATTCATTTTCAATGTGTTCAATCAGTTCATCGATTTCCATACAATCACTGAGTCGTATCTCTCCGATGCGGGTGCGTTCGAGTGCAGCTAAATGAGCGCCACTTTGCAATGCTATCCCGATATCTCTTGCCAATGCCCTGATGTAAGTACCCTTACTGCAAACAACCCTGATTTTCAGAAAAGGAGGTGTGAAATCCAGTACCTCAATTTCGTCAATTACCAGTAACTTTGACTTCAAATCAACTTCCTGACCTTCCCGTGCGTAATCATAAGCCCTTTTTCCGTCGACTTTAACCGCGGAGTATACAGGGGGTATCTGCCAGATTTCGCCTGTAAAGGTAGGAATTATTTTCTGAATAAGTTCCGGTGTGATATGATCTACCGGATAAGTTGCATCAACAGGTAACTCCTTATCAAAGCAGGGAGTCGTAGCGCCAAGTTCTAATGTTGCTATATATTCTTTGGTCTGATACTGGTAACTTTCAATTAATTTGGTCGCTTTACCGGTACATATAATCATGACCCCGGTTGCTAAAGGGTCCAGTGTTCCGGCATGTCCGACTTTAATTTTTTTTATCTTGAGTGTCTTCTTTATTTTCCACCTGATGCGGTTCACCACGTTAAATGATGTCCAATGCAAAGGTTTGTTTACATACAATACCTCTCCCTCACTAAAATCCATTTAAATGCTCGTAATTTGTTTCAAAACTTTTTTTTCCTTTAATTTTCCCCTGAATATTTTTATCAATGCATATATAAATGAAAGGAAAATCATATACCATAAACCATCCGGTACCGGGAGAAAAACAATATCATCTTCGCAGGAATCATCAATATTACCTCCGGGGTCGGGAAGACCCGGAGAAATACTCCCGGAAAAAGGTTCTTCTGAGGGTGCTGCATAAGGAGGCCTTGAACTATTGGATGACATGAGGCCTGAAGATGAACCTCTTGCCGGTGTTCTTAACGAAGTCCTGTTTACAGTTCCACCAGAGGAGAGATTGCCGCCGGCATTGCTGGTCCCTGATAACGAGGTGGCCGGCGTTGCATGTTGATTGTAACGCGACTGTCCGTAAGTGTATCGTTTTCCTTCGACAGTTGCAATACTACCTTTTTTGATGCTTCCGGAAGAGGATGAGAGCATACTTCCCTGTGTAAGTGAAGGTTGTATGTTGCTTCGTACCTGCGGATATTCAGAACTTTTGTTTGTGCTTTTTGAACGGAAAGGC
>VSSQ01000345.1_pt1 | contig 38077 bp, 43 predicted proteins | sample 4763081 | NCBI WGS metagenome assembly VSSQ01 (sample SAMN12137344, study PRJNA551015) | bioreactor metagenome | isolation source: SDC9 anaerobic chlorinated ethene degrading culture | place: USA: Knoxville, Tennesee | collected 2015-01-01
CTCAGGTTGGGCAGACTCTACATCACAGCGAGGGAACTTCCGGGCGGCAGGTCAGTCGTCATGGCCGAAATATCTGATCAGTGACTGGACCGGATGTTCCCAGTTCGCGCCACCGTCGAGGTGGGTGCCTTCCACTTGCTTGGCCTTGACGTAATCCGCGAATAGCCCGCGGAATGAAACGGGGGTAGGCTTTTTGATCCTGGTTGTGGGCTGTCTGATGATCGGGTCTTTCGGTTGGCCGTCGAAAATCCCTTGATCAAGTTCCAGAGTTCGCTCGAGCCCTTCAATTTCTGCGCGCATGATCTTCAACGCCAGTTCGTGCCGGTCACGCGAACCGGGGCTGACATTCAGATTATGTTGCTCGACGAAGGATTTCACGGCGGGGTCGACTAGGCGTGTCTCTTCGGAAATCAGCATGGTGCGAAGCGCGGCCAGCCTTCGTGCGCGATTCCGTTCGTCGTGGTGGCGCGCTCCGGCCAGCAGTTCGTAATCCGCCTGAACGTTGAAGGGCGCATAGGTGCCGAACTTCGCAGGATCGCTTTCACCCGCTTCGATCCGCTGCATGGTGCGTTCGAATTCCGCCTCGATCTCGGCCGGGGTGGGCATCGAGGCCCGTTTCTCGGTGTCACTGGCAAGCGTGTGCTGGTAGTGGTCCCACACGGCGCGCTGCGTGTCGTCATCGGTGATTGCGCGAAGCGCGATGTCTGAGGCTTCGCTACTGGCGGTTTCGTTTTGGGCAAAGGTGGTTGCGGCGTGACGCTGGCGCGCGCTCTCGATCTGCGCGAGCAGTCGGGCGACGGCTGCTGGGTGGTTTCGTTCGGCTAGACGTCGATCTCCGCCAAGCGGTTCGGTAAGCTGTGTTCTGTTATTGAAGAGCGGTTTAAGCTCGACCGGGATTGCGATGCGCGCCCAGTAGCGCCCATCTTTCTCTTTCCAGTGGCGTAGTTTCGCAGCCATCGATACCCCCATTCTGGCACCTGTTCTGGCACTTGGAATGGCACTAGCGCTTTGAGCGCAAGGGGTTTCTTTGTCTTCAAGGGGATGGAATGGTGCTGCAGGAGAGGATTGAACTCTCGACCTCTCCCTTACCAAGGGAGTGCTCTACCACTGAGCTACTGCAGCGCCGTTTCGGTCGGCGTCGACCGTGGGCGGGGATTTAGAGGACATCGCGCGGGTGCGCAAGGGCAAATTTTCGCCCTCTCTCGACACAAATTCCCGGCCGGGGTAGAGAGGGCCAATGACAGAGGATACCCCCGAGAAGAAACCCGGCAAGGGCGGTGCGAAAGCCGCGCCCGAAACCCGCGAGGAGCGGCTGCGTGCTGCGCTGCGGGCGAATCTCGCGCGGCGCAAGGCGCAGGCGCGTGGGCGCGCGGCGGATGCGGCCGAGACGGAATCGGGTCGGGGCGGGCAGGAGAACGAGTAGATGGATTCGATCATCGTACGCGGCAACGGGCCGCTTCACGGCCAGATCCCGATCGCCGGGGCGAAGAACGCCTGCCTCGCGCTGATGCCGGCGACGCTTCTGAGCGAGGAACCGCTGACGCTGACGAACGCGCCGCGGCTGAGCGACATCCGCACCATGACCGAGCTGCTGGCCAGCCTCGGCGCCGAGGTGACGGGGCTGCAGGACGGCAAGGTGCTGGCCACCTCCTGCCATGGCGAGATCACCCCGGTCGCGGATTACGACATCGTGCGCAAGATGCGTGCCTCGAATCTGGTGCTCGGCCCGCTGCTGGCGCGGCTTGGCCATGCCGTGGTGTCGCTGCCGGGCGGTTGCGCGATCGGCGCGCGGCCGATGGACATCCACATCGACGCGCTCTCGGCGCTTGGCGCCGAGATCGAGCTGAAGGACGGCTATCTGCACGCAAAGGCGCTTGGCGGGCTGCGCGGCGCGCTGCACGAGATGCGATTCGCCTCGGTCGGCGCGACCGAGAACTTCCTGATGGCCGCGGTGCTGGCGAAGGGCACCTCGGTGCTGAAGAACGCCGCGCGCGAGCCCGAGATCGTCGACCTCGCCCGCTGCCTGCGCGCGATGGGGGCCGAGATCGAGGGCGAGGGCAGCTCGACCATCACCATCCAGGGCGTCGACCGGCTGCACGGCGCGACCCATCCGGTGGTCACCGACCGCATCGAGCTTGGCACCTACATGCTCGCCCCGGCGATCTGCGGTGGCGAGGTCGAATGCCTCGGCGGCAAGATCGAGCTGGTCGAGAGCTTCTGCGAGAAGCTCGACGCGGCCGGGGTCTCGGTCGAGGAGACGGCGACGGGGCTGAAGGTCAAGCGCAAGAACGGCCGGATCCGCGCCGTCGACGTGGTGACCGAGCCCTTCCCGGGCTTTCCGACCGACCTGCAGGCGCAGATGATGGCGCTGCTGGCCACCGCCGAGGGCACCTCGGTGCTCGAGGAGAAGATCTTCGAGAACCGCTTCATGCACGCGCCCGAGCTGATGCGCATGGGCGCGCGGATCGAGGTGCAGGGCGGGCAGGCGACGGTGCATGGCGTCGAGAAGCTGAAGGGCGCGCGGGTGATGGCGACTGACCTTCGGGCCTCGGTGTCGCTGATCCTCGCCGGGCTGGCCGCCGAGGGCGAGACCGTGGTCAGCCGCGTCTACCACCTCGACCGCGGCTACGAGCGGGTCGAGGAAAAGCTCGGGGCGGTCGGCGCCAAGATCGAGCGGGTGAAGGGCGAGTGATGGCACAGGGCCGGTCGCTTGAACTCTTCTTCGTCGACGGCAACCCCGAGGGGATGCAGACGGCGGAAGTGTTCAACTGGACCGGCCATGTCCTTTACTTCCCGCGCACGCAGATCGCCGCAGCGCTGAGCCGGTCTGCTGCGCGGCATACCGGCGTCTATGTCCTGCTGGGCGAGGGCGAGACCGGGCCGCTTGCCTATATCGGCGAGAGCGAGGACGTGTCGCAGCGGATCCGCAGCCATGACGTGCAGAAGGATTTCTGGACCCATGCGGCGCTGATCACCACCCAGGCGAACAACCTGCACAAGGCGCATGTGAAATACCTCGAGGCGCGGCTGATCGAGGAGGCGAAGCGGATCGGCCGGATGCCGCTCGAGAACAGCACCGCCCCGGCGCGCCCGGGCCTCTCCGAAGCCGCCCGTGCCAATATGGAAGAGTTCCTCGAGACCCTGTTCATCGTGCTGCCGGCGCTGCGCATCGACATGTTTCTGGAGCGGAAACGGCCCGCTGTTGTGCCGCCCGCCGAGCTGGAACAGCGTGCAAGGGGGGACGCGGTCGAAGGGCCGTTCTTTCGGCTGTCGGCGCCGCGCGCGGGCCTGACGGCGCAGGCGCGCCTTGTGCTTGGTGAGTTCGTGGTGGAAGCTGGCACCCATGCGCGCGGGAACTGGACTGGTGTGGACTATGCCACTTACAAGGGGCTTTACACCGAGTTGAGGCAGTCCGGCGTACTTGTTCCCGAGGGGGACTTCTGTGTCTTCGCCGAGAATTACGCCTTCGCGAGCCCTTCGGCCGCGGCTTCGGTGATCCTCGGGCGCGCTGCGAACGGCACGCTGGAGTGGAAGACCCCGGAGGGGAAGACCTACAAGGAATGGGAGGCCGAGACGCTCTCGGTGCTGCCGCAGGAGGACGCATGACGACTGACGCGCGATTCGAGGACGGGGCAGAGGGAGCGCTCGCGCTGCGGGCCGAGACGACGGAGGACCTGAAGGTCATCGCCGCACTGGTGCAGGACGCGGTCTTCTCCGCCGCCGACATCGCCTGGGAGGCGAAGTCGCGCCGGCTTGCGCTTCTGGTCAACCGCTTCCGCTGGGAGGACAAAGCTGCGGCAGAGGCGGAAAAGCGCCCCTACGAGCGGGTGCGGGCGCTTCTGGTGATCTCGGGCGTCACCGGCATCGCCTCGCAGGGGATCGACCGCAAGGACCGCGACCTCGTGTTGTCGCTCCTTGATCTCGGCTGGGAGCCGGGCGAGGACCCCGCCGGTCGCGTGCTGCTGACGCTGGCGGGCGACGGCGCGATCGCGGTCTCGGCCGAATGCCTCGAGGTCGACCTGCACGACGTGACGCGGCCCTACCGCGCCGTCTCGGGCGCCGCACCGCATCATCCCGAATGATCCGCGCGGCCCGCTCCGAGGATGCCGCACGGATCTCCGCGGTTCTGGTGGCCTCGATCACCGGGCTCTGCGCGGCCGACCACCACGATGACCCGGCGCGGATCGCCCGATGGCTCGCCGACAAGACCCCCGAGGGCGTTGCGGCGATGATCGCCGCGCCGGGCGGACGGCTCTATGTCGCGGGGCGCGGGCGGATCGAGGCGGTGGGCGCGATCGACTGGGCGGGGCAGGCGCCGGATACCGGCAAGATCACCTTGCTCTATGTCGATCCCGAGGCCCGGCGGCAGGGGCTGTCGGCGGCGCTGCTGGCGGCGATGGAGGCGGAACTCATGGCGATGGGGCGCAGGAACGGGTTGCTCACCGCCACCGCGACAGCCTTTGCCTTTTACCGCCACCACGGCTGGCACGCCGCGGGCCCGGCGCACGAGGGGCGCTGGATCCTCGGCCATCCGATGTGCAAGACGCTGGGCTGAGCCGGCGAGACGCCGCCCTTTTTCTTGGCCGAAATACTCTCGGGGGTCCGGGGGGCGAGCCCCCCGGCGCCGGCCTGGGCCGAGAGACCGCATGAGTATTTGGGCCAGGAAAAAGCCGGGGGCATCGGGGCGGGGACACGAGCGCTTGCCCCGCGCGCGGCAAGGCCTTAATCCATTGGGCAAGAAGGAGCCTCCCCATGCCGCATTTCCTTGCCACCGCCGACGCCGATTTCGAGACCCGCTTCACCGCGCTTCTGAGGATGAAGCGCGAGGACAGTCCCGATGTCGATGCGGCCGTCGCCGCGATCATCGCTGATGTGCGCACGCGCGGCGATGCGGCGGTGATCGAGCTGACCGAGAAATTCGACCGGCTGTCGCTGACCCCGGAAACCCTCGCCTTCTCGCCTGCCGAGATGGAGGCCGAGATCGCCAAGGTGCCGGCGGCCGAGCGCGCCGCGCTCGAACTCGCGGCGGAACGGATCCGCACCTATCATGCGCGGCAGATGCCGAAGGCCGAGGAGCGCTGGAGCGAGCCGAATGGCGCCGAGCTTGGCTGGCGCTGGACGCCGGTCTCGGCGGCGGGGCTTTACGTGCCGGGCGGGCTGGCCTCCTATCCGTCCTCGGTGCTGATGAACGCGATTCCCGCCAAGGTCGCCGGGGTCGCGCGGCTGGCCATCGCCTGCCCGACGCCCGGGGGCGCGGTGAACCCGCTCGTGCTGCTCGCGGCGCGGCTCGCGGGCGTCGACACCGTCTACCGCATCGGCGGCGCGCAGGCGATTGCGGCGCTTGCCTATGGCACCGAGACGATCACCCCGGTCGACAAGATCACCGGGCCGGGCAACGCCTTTGTCGCCGCGGCGAAGCGGCGCGTCTTCGGCAAGGTCGGCATCGACATGATCGCCGGTCCGTCCGAGATTCTGGTGATCGCCGATGGCACCGCCAACCCCGACTGGGTGGCGATCGACCTGCTCAGCCAGGCCGAACATGACCAGTCGGCGCAGGCGCTGTTGCTGACCCCCGATGCGGGCTTTGCCACAGAGGTCGTCGCGGCGCTGGAAAAACGGCTCGCCACGCTCGAACGGCGCGAGATCGCCGGCGCGAGCTGGCGCGATTTCGGCACGGTCATCGTCACCCGCGACCTGAGCGAGGCGGCGACGCTGTCGAACCGCGTCGCGCCCGAGCACCTTGAGCTGTGCGTCGCCGATCCCGAGGCGCTGAGCGCCAAGATCACCCATGCCGGCGCGATCTTCCTTGGTCAGTGGACGCCCGAGGCGATCGGCGATTATGTCGGCGGGCCGAACCACGTGCTGCCCACGGCGCGCTCGGCGCGCTTCTCCTCGGGGCTGAGCGCGATGGACTTCCTCAAGCGCACCACGCTTGCCAGGATGACGCCCGAGGCGCTGCGCGCGATCGGCCCCTCGGCCGAGATCCTCGCCACCTCGGAAAGCCTGCAGGCGCATGGCCTGTCGGTGCGCGCCCGGCTTGATGCGCTGAACTGCGCCGAGGCGCTGACGGAAGGGGATGCCTGATGGCCCGCATCACCCGTCTCGAGATCGATGACAGCGGCCTGCCGGCCCCCGCCCCGGAAATCGAGCAGGAGCGCCGCGTCGCGGTCTTCGACCTGCTCGAGGACAACAGCTTCACCATCCCGGGCCGCGACGGCGCCCCCGCGCCCGAGGGGCCCTTTGCGCTGACGCTTGCGGTGCGCGACGGCCGGCTGGTCTTCGACACCGCGACCGAGGCCGGCGAGAAAGTGGCCGAGTTCCACCTCAGCTTCGGCCCGTTCCGGCAGGCGGTGAAGGATTACTTCCAGATCTGCGCCAGCTATTTCGACGCGGTGAAGAAGCTGCCACCGAGCCAGATCGAGGCGATCGACATGGCCCGGCGCGGCATCCACAACGAAGGCGCGCGGATCTTGCAGGAGCGGCTCGAGGGCAAGGCCGAGCTCGACATCGACACCGCGCGCCGTCTTTTCACTCTCGTCTGTGTTCTTACCCCGGTAAAATGATGGCGTCTCTTCCCCATTCGGTCCTGTTCTGCTGCGACCACAATGCCACGCGTTCGCCGATGGCCGAGGGGATGATGAAGAAGTTCTACGGCCGCGAGGTCTATGTGCAGTCGGTGGGGGTGAAGTCGGATCTGGAGATCGACGGTTTCACCATCGCCGTGTGCCACGAGATCGGCGTCGATCTGACCCGCCACCGCGCGCGCGATTTCAACGAGCTTGCCGATTTCGGCGACGAGCTTGAATCCTTCGATCTGGTGGTGGCGCTGACGCCTGCCTCGCGGGCGCTGGCCGAGGAGATGGCGCGGGCGCATCACGTCTCGGTCGAATACTGGCCGATCACCGACCCGACCGGCGTCGGCGAGGGGCGCGAGGCGCGACTGGCCGCCTATCGGCTGACCCGCGACCAGATCCGCGCCCATATGGTCGCGCGCTTCGGCGCCCCGAAACAGCCGATCTGAGCCGGCCTCCCCGGTGACGGTTTCGCGCGCCCGCGCGTCGGTTGCGGGGTTTGACGCGGGCTCCCGCCCGTGCGACATCTCGGTCAGTTTCATCCGACCGGAGTTCGCCGATGCCCCGCGCCGAAGCCCTTGCCGCCGTCACCCGCTATTACGAGGCCTTCAACGCCGGCGACACCGCCGCGATGGAGGCGCTGATCGCCGACGCGTTCGAGCATCACGTCAACGAGGGCGAGATCCGCCGCGGCGCCGAGGCCTTCCGCGCCTTCAACGCCCACATGACGCGCTGCTACCGCGAGCATCTGGCCGATGTCGTGGTGATGGCGAATGACGCGGGCACCCGCGCCGCGGCCGAATTCGTCGTGCATGGCGTCTATGTCGAGTCCGACGACGGGCTGCCCGAGGCGCGCGGGCAGAAATACGTGCTGCCGGCGGGCGCCTTCTTCAGCCTGACGGACGGCCGCATCACCCGGGTGACAACCTATTACAACCTCTCCGACTGGGTCCGGCAGGTCAGCTGATGGTCGAGGTCCGCAGCCTGACCGGCGCGGCGCTCGACGCGGCGCTTGACGACGTGGCGCGGCTGCGCATCGCGGTGTTCCGCGACTGGCCTTACCTTTACGATGGCTCGCTCGACTACGAGCGGCGCTATCTCGAAAGCTATCGCGCCTCGGAGACGGCGGTGGTGGTCGGCGCCTTCGACGGTGCGCGGCTCATCGGCGCCGCGACCGGCACGCCGCTCGAGGATCACGCCGAGGATTTCGCCGCCCCCTTCGCAGGCACCGGGCTGCCGCTCGAGGCGGTCTTCTACTGCGCCGAGTCGGTGCTGCTGCCCGACTATCGCGGCCATGGCCTCGGCCACGCCTTCTTCGATGCGCGCGAGGCCCATGCCCGGGCGCTCGGCCGCGGCTTCTCGGCCTTCTGCTCGGTGATGCGGCCAGCCGATCACCCGATGCGGCCCGCGGACTATCGCCCGCTCGACGGGTTCTGGCGCAAGCGCGGCTATGAACCGATGCCGGGCGTCGTCGCGCGGTTTCGCTGGACAGATCTGGGCGACGGTGAACAGACCGAAAAACCGCTGCAATTCTGGGGGCGTGCGCTGTGAGACATGTGACCGTGGCGGCCGCCGCCTATCCCTTCGATCAGGTCGCCGATGTCGCGCAATGGGCGGCGAAGGTGCGGGCCTGGGTGCAGCAGGCGGTGCTGAAGGGCGCCGATCTGCTGGTCTTTCCCGAATACGGGGCGATGGAGCTTGCGGCGCTTGGCGGGCCGCGCGTGGCCGCCGATCTTGAGGCGGCGCTGAACGAGGTGGTGCGCCACCGCGCCGCGATGGAGGCGACCTTCGAGGGGCTGGCGATCGAGTTCGGGCTGACGATCCTGGCCCCCTCGGGCCCGGTGATCGAGGGTGGGCGGCGGCTCAACCGCGCCACGCTCTTCGGCCCGGCGGGCCGCATCGGGCATCAGGACAAGGCGATGATGACCCGCTTCGAGCGCGAGGACTGGTCGGTCGAGGCGGGCGCGGGGCTCGCCCTTTTCGACACCGCGCTTGGCCGCATCGGCGTGCTGATCTGCTATGACAGCGAGTTCCCGCTGCTCGCCCGCGCGCTGGCCGAGGCCGGCGCCGAGATCCTGCTTGTGCCGTCCTGCACCGACACCGAGGCGGGGTTCTGGCGGGTGCGGGTGGGGGCGATGGCGCGCGCGCTCGAAAGCCAGTGCGTCGTCGTGCAGGCGCCGACCGTGGGCGAGGCGCTGTGGTGCCCGGCGATCGACGTGAACCGGGGCGCGGCGGCGATCTACGGCCCCTCGGACACCGGCTGGTCGGCGACGGGGGTGATCGCCGAAGGGGCGATGGATGTGCCCGGCTGGGTCATCGCCACCGTCGATCTCGAGCAGGTTGCGGCGAGCCGCGCGGGCGGCGCCGTTCTGCCCTTCGCACATTGGCCCGAGCAGGCGGCACAGGCGGCGCGCCTTCACATTGTGCGGGAAAAGCTCCGCGACGCTTGACATTCTCCTTGAATTTTGCCGCCTCCCGGCGCATGTATCGCGCGCCCGCGGAATCTGGCGGGTGTGTCTTCAGGAGTGAACATGGCCAAGGAAGAAATGCTCGAATTCCCCGGCGTCGTGAAGGAACTCCTGCCGAACGCGACTTTCCGGGTCGAACTCGAGAACGGCCATGAAATCATCGCGCATATGGCAGGCAAGATGCGGAAGAACCGCATCCGGGTCCTCGCGGGCGACAAGGTGCAGGTGGAAATGAACACCTACGATCTGTCGAAAGGCCGCATCAACTACCGCTTCAAGTGAAGCTGATCCTCGGTTCCGCAAGCCCGCGCCGGCGGGAGCTTCTTGGCCAGCTCGGACTGGTCCCGGACGAGGTGCGCGCCCCCGACATCGACGAGACGCCGCAGCGCGGCGAGCTGGCGCGCGATTACGTCGCGCGGATGGCGCGCGAGAAAGCCGCCGTACTCGACTGTGCGGCGGACGAGGTGATCCTCACCGCCGACACCACCGTGACCTGCGGCCGGCGCATCCTCGGCAAGCCTGCCGACGAGAAGGAGGCGGCCGAGTTCCTCTGGCTGCTGTCCGGCCGGCGCCATCACGTGCTGACCGCCGTCGCCGTGCGCAGCGCCACCGGCCTGCGCGCGCGGCTGGTCGACACGATCGTGAAATTCCGCCCGCTCTCGAATGCCGAGGTGAACGGCTATCTTGCCTCGGGCGAGTGGCAGGGCAAGGCCGGCGGCTATGCCGTCCAGGGCCGCGCCGGCGCCTTCGTGCCCTGGATCCAGGGCTCCTTCACTGGCGTCGTCGGCCTGCCGCTGGCCGAGACTGCACTGCTTCTGAACGCGGCGGGGGTGAGCGCATGAAGGGCCGCATCGTCGTTTTGGGGGAGCTGCACGGGCTCGAGGCTGCGGCGCTGATGGTCGATGGTCGGCTCGAGGATCTGCTCCTCGACAGCTCGGATGCGGTGACGCTGGCGCCCGGCGCGATCTGCCGCGGCAAGGTCGAGCGGCAGATGAAGGGGCAGGGCGGTGTCTTCGTCCGCCTGCCCGGCGGCGAGAAGGGCTTCCTGCGCGAGGCGAAGGGGCTGGCGCCGGGGCAGGGGGTGATCTGCCAGGTCACCGGCGGCACCGAGCCCGGCAAGGCTGTTCCGGTTTCGCTGCGGCTGCTGTTCAAGGGCCGCTACGGCATCGTCACGCCCGGCGCGCCGGGGCTGAACATCTCGCGCCGGATCCATGACGAGGATCTGCGCGAGGGGCTGCAGGCGATCGCTGCCGTGGTGATGGAGGGCTCCGGGATGGGGCTGATCCTGCGCTCGGCCTGCGCCGAGGCCGAGGAGGGCGAGATCGTCGAGGACGTCGCGGCGCTGCGCGAGCTGGCCGAGGCGGTGACTGCCGACACCACCGGCGAGCCTGAGCTGCTCGTCGACGCGCCGACCCCGCAGGAGGAGGCCTGGCGCGAATGGGCCGATCCTGCGCCCGACGAGGTGGTCGAAGGGCTGGCCGAGCACGGCGTGCCCGAGGCGGTGGATGCGCTGCTTTCGCCGCGCGTCGAGTTGGCCGGGGGAGGACACATGATGATCGAGCCCACCCGGGCGCTGATCGCCGTCGATGTCAACACCGGCACGGACACCTCGCCCGCGGCGGGGCTCAAGGCCAATATCGCGGCGGCGCGCGAAGTGCCGCGGCAGCTGCGGCTGCGGGGCCTGGGCGGACAGGTGGTGATCGATTTCGCGCCGATGCCGAAGCGGGAACGCGTCACCCTGGAACAGCAGCTGCGCACCGCCTTCAAGGGCGAGGCAGCCGAGACGAGCCTTGCGGGCTGGACCCCGCTCGGGCTTTACGAGCTGGTGCGCAAGCGCGACCGCGTGGCGCTTTCAGCGCTGCTGGAGGGGCGGGAATGAGCTGTCCGATCTGCGGCAAGACGAGCGCCGAGAAATATCGCCCGTTCTGCTCGAAACGCTGCGCGGACATTGACCTCGCGCGCTGGCTGAACGGGTCTTACGTGATTCCGGGCGATCTGGCCGAGGAAGAGGAGCGCGCCCCCGAAGGCCCGCCCGGCGGGGTCTCCGACCGGCCGCACTGACCCCTGCCAAGCCCCTGAAATGCCCGCCTTTCGGCGGCGAAAGGCCCTCCGGACGGAGGGCCTTCTGGTTTTCGAGGGAGGGGGTTAACTTTCCGGCGCGCGGGATGAAAAAAATCCGCAAAATCCTCTGGACAGCTCCCGCCCGCTCGATTAGGAAGCCCACACCAACGCCGGACCACGGCCCGGTGCCCAGATAGCTCAGTTGGTAGAGCAGCGGATTGAAAATCCGCGTGTCGCTGGTTCGATTCCGGCTCTGGGCACCACTTCAAATCCATGACACTGCTGGATCAAGTCGACCGCCGTGTTCGGCTGTCTCCGCTGTTTTCGCAAACCTTCCGCGCGGGGGGATGCCGGGGGTGCCGAACTTCGCCTTCCCGAAAGAACGTGGCGCGACTGCTCCCGTGCCTGCGGCAGACCTCAGCCTTCTTCTCACCGTTGACGCTTACGTCGACCCTGCTCCCGCAGGATGCCGAGGATCTGCGCTTCCACGAACTTCGATCTCTTCCTGCTCCGGTCCTCTCATTGGGCCGGACTCTGGCGTCAGATGGAGGAGGTATCGGGGTCACTGCACCGTGCCGCGCCTTTTCTTGCGCGCGGCCGGCACTGTGACGGAAATGTCAGCTGACGGCCGGGGGAGGATCGGCTACCTTGCGGGTATGTCGTGCGTGACCGCCCTCCTGCGTCTCGTGATCGTCGCGGTTTTCGCGGCGGGGCTTGGCCTGCCTGTCGCGCCCGCCACCGCGGCGCCGATGCCGGAGCAGGCGATGGCACAGATGCACGCCGCTCATCATGCGATGCCGGCCAAGGCGCCGATACCGGCCGACGAGAGCTGTCGGGCGCATTGCCTTGGCGTCAGTGTGCTGGTCGCGCCGGCGATGCCGGCACCGCGTGCGGCGCGCGTCGTGCCTGTGCATGTGGTGGCGCTGGTCGAGGCGGCGCCCTCGCTCTGGCCTCTGCCCGAGGGCCATCCGCCCCGCGTCTGATCCTCCGTCCCGACCCTCGTCGACACTTTTTCCGGAGATCATCATGACCCGACTTTCCCGCCGCGGCTTTCTGGCCGCTTCTGCGGCCGCCTCCGCATCGCTTGTGCTGCCCGCGCGCGCCCGCGCCGCCACCGACAGTTTCGCCCTGACCGCCACCACCCGGGTGATCGAGGTGCAGGGCCGCGCCGCCACCGTGATGGGGCTGGTGAATGCGCAGGGCGGCCTTGGCCTGACGCTCGACCCCGGCCAACGCTTCCGCACCGATCTGACGAATGCGCTCGACATCGAGACGATCGTGCACTGGCACGGCCAGATCCCGCCCAATGCCCAGGACGGTGTGCCGAACACCAATCCGATGCTGAAACCGGGCGAAACCCGCGCCTATGACTTTGCGCCGCGCCCCGGCACCTTCTGGATGCACAGCCACATCCCCGAGCAGGAGATCGGCCTGCTGGCTGCGCCGCTGATCGTGCGCCGGCCCGAGGAGGTCGCGGCCGACCGGCAGGAGGTGGTGATGTTCCTGCACGATTTCGCCTTCCGCACGCCGCAGGAGGTGCTGGCCGGGGTGACCGGCGGCACCGCGATCGACCACACCGCCATGGACCATTCGGCGATGCCGATGGGCGGCGGCATGGCGGGCATGTCCGGCATGGGGGCGATGGCGGGGATGCAGGGCATGGGCGACATGGCCTCGATGATGCCCGGCGCCGGCGGGATGTCCGGCATGATGGGCGGTGGCATGGCGATGGATCTGAACGATTTCGACTTCGACGCCTATCTCGCCAATGACCGCACGCTGGACGATCCGGAGGTGATCGCGGTCGAGCGTGGTGGCCGGGTGCGGCTGCGGGTGGTGAACGGCGCCGCGATGACGGCGTTCTGGATCGACCTCGGCACGGTGACCGGGCGGCTCGTGGCGGTGGATGGCGAGCCGGTGGTGCCGCTGGCGGGCAGCCGCTTTTCGGCCGCGCCGGCGCAGCGGCTCGACATCGAGTTCGAGCTGCCCGCGGAGGGCGCGGCGCTGCCGGTCCTTGCGCTGCGCGAGGGCGCGCGCGAGCGCACCGGGATCATCCTCGCCCCTAAGGGCGCCGCGGTGCCGAAACTCGCGGCCCTGTCCGAGGCCGATCACCCGCCGGTTTCAGGCGACATGCGGCAGGAGCTTGCACTGCGCGCCGCCACGCCGCTGGCCGCGCGTCCGGTGCAGAACGGGCAGATGGTGATGCTGACGGGGTCGATGCAGCCCTATCTGTGGACGATCAACGGCCGCACCTGGGAGAACCGCATTCCGGTCGCGGCGAAGAGCGGCGAGCGGGTCGAGCTGATGTTCCACAACATGTCGATGATGGCGCATCCGATGCACCTGCACGGCCATGTCTTCCAGGTGGTCGAGGTGAACGGCACCCGCTTTGCGGGGGCGCTGCGCGACACCATGCATGTGCCGGCGATGGGCAGCGTGACGATTGCCTTCGATGCGGGCGAGGCCGCGCCCTGGATGCTGCATTGCCATCACATGGGGCATCTGGCGAGCGGGATGATGACCGAGCTTGCCGTCTCCGCCTGACACGAAAGGGCCGCCCCGGTGACGGGGCGGCCCCGGTTCTTTCCCGCCACTCAGGCGGCGCGGGCAAGCCCCGCGGGTTCGAGTGTCACGCGGTTGCCCCAAGGGTCGGCGAAGGCAGCGCCCGCGGGCCCCGCGCCGGGCGCGACGCCCAGTACCAGTTCCGCCAGTCCCGCCGTGCCCTGGGCCCGTGCGCCCGCCCCGGCGCTGCGCCAAGTGTTGGTGGCGAGGTGGTGGTGATAGCCGCCCGTGGCATAGAAGGTGGCGCCCGGGCTGCGCTCGGTCACGTCGAAGCCGAGGGTGCCGGCATAGAAGGCCTCGGCCGCGGCCAGATCGCCGACCTGAAGATGCACATGGCCGATCACCGTGCCTTCGGGCGCGTCCCGCCAGTCGCCGGGCGCGGCCTGCATCAGCCCCTGCACGTCGAGCGGGAGGGAGGTCATCTTCACCCGCGTGCCGTCGGTCTGCCATTCTGCCCGCGGCCGGTCGGCGTAGATCTCGATGCCGTTGCCCTCGGGGTCGCGCAGATAGACGGCCTCGCTCACGAGGTGGTTCGAGGCGCCGTCGATCCGCAGCCCGCGCCCGATCGCATGCCGCATCCAGCGACCGAGGTCGGCGCGCTCGGGCAGCAGGAAGGCGGTGTGAAAGAGGCCCGCCCCGCGCGGAGCAAAGACGGCGGCCGGGTCGCGGCGCAGCTCAAGAAGCGGCGTCGATCCGATCCCGAGCACCAGGCTCTCGCCATCGCGGCGCAGGGCCGCAAGGCCGATCGCGGTCTGGTAGAAATCGCCGACCCGGTCGAGGTCGCGCACCGTCAGCGCCACGCGGTTGACGGTCATCGGGGCATCATTGCTGGCCATGGTCCTGTCTCCTGTGTCGGGATGGAAGAAGGGGCCGGGCGCGTCGCCCGGCCGGGCATCAGAGGGTTCGGGCGGTCAGGCCAGGGTGAAGGCGAGGAAGCCGCCACCGATCAGCGCCTGAACGAAGAGGGCGAGCCCCCAGAAGGCCGGGTATTCCCAACCGCCATTCGGGTTGGTGAACCAGAAGCCGTTCTTGCGGTGGCCGAACCAGGCGGCGCCCAGGATCACCGGGATCAGCGCCAGCGCCACGAGGCTGGTCTCGAAACCGACGATCAGCGCGATGCCACCCAGAACCTCGGCGGCCATCGTCGCATAGGCGAACCAGCCGGGCAGGCCGAGCGAGCGGAAGTAGCCCGCGGCACCCGCGGGGGTGAAGACGAAGATCTTCAGCCAGGCATGCGCCAGGAAGAGCCCGCCGAGGCTGACGCGCAGCACCAGCGCGGCGAGAGCGATGGCCTCGGCCGAGCCGAAACCGAAAGTCGAGAGAAGCGAGGTCATGATCCGTATCCTTGTCCGTGTCGGCGGCCGCTGTGGCCGTCCCGTTGATGGGGCAGAGATAGCGCCTTGCATCGCGGCGCAGAATGGACATTATCATTCAATCAATTTCGCCATTTTGGAGATAATCTGAATGGACCTGCTCGACGGGATCCGCACCTTCGTCGCCGTGGCCGAAAGCGGCTCCTTCACCGCCGCGGCGGCGCGGCTGGGCATCACCAACAAGGTGGCCAGCAAATACGTGGCGGCGCTCGAGGAGCGGCTGGGGCATACGCTGCTTTACCGCACCACGCGGGCGGTTTCGCTGACCGATGACGGGGCGCGCTGGCTGCCCTTCGCGCGGGCCGCGATCGACGCGGTCGAGGCGGCACAGGGCGCCTTGCAGGAACCGGGCGAGGGGCTGACCGGGCGGCTGCGGCTGGCCTGCGGCACGACGCTCGGTGAGCTTGTCGTCGCCGACACGGTGCGCGCCTTTCTGGCCGAGAACCCGGGGATGCGGATCGAGATGGTGATGTCGGACGGGCTGACCGACCTTGCCGCAGGGGGCTTCGACATGGCGGTGCGGATCGGCATCCCGCTCGATTCCAGCCTGCGGATGCAGCGCGTGGGCGAGACCGTGCCGCGCATCGCCGCCAGCCCGGCCTATCTGGCGCGGGCGGGCGTGCCGCTGCACCCGGCCGATCTGGCCGGCCACCGCGCGGTGATCGACCTGAACGAGACCCGACCGGGCCGCTGGGCCTTCGAGACCCCCGAGGGGCCAGTGACGATGGCGATGACCGGCAGCATGGCAGTGAACAGCGCCGCGATCACCATCCGCATGGCGCTTGCGGGCGACGGGCTGGTGCGGGCGCCCGACATCTTCCTCGCGCCACATCTGGCGGCGGGAACGCTGGTCGAGGTGCTGGCCGATTTCACCGGGCCGGCGCATCCCATCCATCTGCTGACCCTGCCCACGGCCTTCCGCCAGCACAAGACGACGGCCTTCGCCGCGGTGCTGCGGCGCCGGCTTGCCGCGCTCTAGCCGCGGGCGCTGAACTCGAAGGAGAAGCGCGCGGGCGTCTCGGGCGGCGGCGGGAAGGGGGCGGCGCGGCGGATGTGGTCGAGCGCTGCGGCATCGAGCGGCGCCGAGCCCGAGCTGCGCAGGATCGTGACCCGCGTCAGCCCGCCGCCCGGAGCGATCTCGAAGCCGACCAGCGCCGTGCCGCGGCCCGAGCCGCGCTGCTGCGGCACGGCGCGGATCTTGCGGATCACCGCGGCGGCATAGCGCGCGGGCGAGGCGGCGGCGCCAGAACCGCCGCCCCCCGCCGTGCCCTGCGCCTGCGTGCCGCGGCCTGCCTCGCTGCCCTGCGCGGCGCCGCGGCGGGCGTCGTGATCGGCATTGCCGCGGGCCTGCGCCTTTTGCGGCGCGGCGGCGGTCTTGCGCGGCGCCTCGGCGGCTTTCTGGGCGGGCTTCGGCTTCGCGGCGGGGGTCGCCTGCGGCGGGGGCGCGGGATCGGGCAGGGCGGTCAGGGGCTCGGGCGCGGGCACCGGGGCCTGCGCGGCCGGCACCACGGGATCGAGCGCCTCGGCCACGGGAGAAAGCGCCGCGACGGGCGCGACCGGCTGCGCCACGTCGGCCGTCTCGGTCGACGCCACCGGAGCAAGCGTGCCCTGAGCGAGATCGGCAAAGCCGTTGCCAAGAAGCGCGATCTCGGTGCCGCCGCCGCCGCCGGGCGGGGCCTCGGCCAGGCCCGGGGCCGAGCCTGCTAGCACCAGTGCATGCACGGCGCCTGAAAGCAGCAGGGCGACAACCGCCACGGAGCGGCCGAGGATGGATCTGCGGGTCATTCTTCCCCCTCCCGTTCGGCGAGAATGCGCACCTCCTGCGCCCCGGCGGCGCGCAGCGCGCGGGCCAGTGCCACCAGTGCGGCCGCGGGGGCGGCGCGGTCGGGCAGGATCCGCGCGGTGCCGGCGGTGTCCGCGGGCAGGGTGGCGACGAAGCCCGCCGCATCCGCCACCCCCTCGGGCCAGAGGGCCGTGCCCGCGGCATCGAGCGCGACGGTGCCGCGCATCGGGGCCGGGTCGCCGCCCGTCAGATGCGCCAGTTTCAGCCCGGCGGGCGGGCGGGCGCCGATGGCGCCGGCGACCAGAAAGAAGGTCAGCAGCAGGAACACCACGTTGATCAGCGCGATCGTCGGTTCCGAGCGGCGGCGGGCGAAGCGGCGCATCGGTCTAGCCCAGTACCTGCACCCGGGCGCCCGGCACGCGGCGCAGGACGGCCAGAAGGTCGGCCAGGCGCTGGCTGCTGACCCCCGGGGCCAGCGCCACCAGAAGCCGCGGCGCGGTCTGGCCGGCCAGCGCTTCGGGCAGGGCCTCGGTGCCAAGGGCACGGCCGTTCAGGCTCAGCCCGTCCTCGCTCAGCCGCACCAGCAGCGGCCGCGCGCCCGTCGTGACCGTCCCCGCGCCGCCGGTCGCCAGCGGCAGCTCGGTGGTGCGGGTGAAGGTGGTGGCGAGCATGAAGAACATCAGCAGCAGGAAGATGACGTCGATCAGCGAGGTCATCGACAGCGGGCGGCGGAGGCGGGGACGTATGGCCATGGCTCAGCCCTGCACTGCAACCAGCGGGCGGGCCGCGGTCTCGGGCGCTTCGGGCAGGGCCGGGCCGCACAGCACCTCGACCATCAGCGCCGCGCCCTGCGCCTCGCGCGCGATGCGGCTTTCGGTCCAGCTGAGAAACAGCGACACCGGCATCGCGATGCCCAGCCCCATCGCCGTGGTCAGCAGCGCAACCCAGATCCCGCCGGCGAGCTGCGACGGATCGACCGAGGAGCCGCCCGCCTGCAGCGTCTGGAACGCCTCAATCATTCCCAGAACTGTGCCGAACAGGCCCAGAAGCGGCGCCGTCTGCGCGATCGCATCCAGCAGGCGCAGCCCGGCCTCGGCGCGCGCGGCATGGGCCTCGGTCTCGGCCTGAAGGCGGGCGCGCAGGGCCTCGGGCGCGCCCGCGGCCATCGTGCGCACAGCGAGCCGGTCAAGCGCGCTGCGCCCCGCGGCGAGCCGCGCCATCGCGGCGGTGCGCTGGCCCGCCTGCCAGTCGACCAGTGCCGCGGCCAGTGCCGGATGCGGGCCGACCCGCAGCGCGGCAAGATCCCACAGCTTCCACAGCACCGCCGCGCCGGCGATCACCGAGATCGCGAGCAGCAGCGCCACCACCCAGCCCCCGAGGGCCACGAAATCGACCAGCGCCGCATGCGCCGCCGCGAACCATCCGCTCATCCCGTCACCTCCATGCCCGCAACGCGCGAGGCGGGGGCGAGGGCGCCGATGCAGGCGCCCTCCGCCACCCCTTCGCAGCGCGTCGCGCCGTTGATCAGAACCTGCCCGATCGTGCCGCAATCGGTGCCGGCCAGATCGAACTGCCGCAGCCGCGGCTTGCCCGCCGGCAGATCGCGGAAATCGAGCAGCATCAGCCGCTCGACCTCGCCCGCCTTGGTGAACACCACCGCTTCCAGCACCAGCGCCGAAAGATCGGCGTCCAGCCGGTTCTCGGCCAGAAAGCTCAGCCGGCAGGCCGCGCCCTCGGGCGCGGCACCGGCGAGCGTCAGCCCGAGCCGGGGGGCCTCCTGCGCGGCAAGCGGGGGCGCCGCCGCGCAACAGGCCGCAAGGAGCGCTGCCCTTACCACTTGATCGCCTTCGCCAGCGACAGCTTGACGTTGCGCCCGGGCGCGTTGTCGAGCGACAGGTTGTTGCGATAGTCGCGGTCGAAGACGTTCTCGACGCCGAGGTTGACCTCGAGCCCCGCAAGCGCGCCATCCTGCGGTGCCCAGGTGACGAAGAGGTCATGCACCGCAAAGCCGGTGCCCGAGGTCGTGCTCGAGGCGGTGGTGATGCCCGAGAAGCCCTGCACCCGCCAGCCGGCGCGGAGGCCCTGATCGGGGAACTTGGCGCCCAGCGTCAGCGCGATGTTCTCGGCCGGCGTGTCGGTCAGGGTCTTGCCGGTCGCGTCGTCCTTCGACTTCACCTTGGAATAGGCGAGCTGGCTGAACCAGCGTTCGGCCTCATAGGCGGCCTCGATCTCGCCGCCCCAGATCTTCGCCGAGTCGATGTTGTGGAAATAGGGCACGTTGACCGAACCCGAGGGGTTCGCCGCGATCAGGTCGGTGAGGTCGTTGTGGAAGAGCGTCGCCTTCGCCGTCAGGCTGTCGCCGGCGCTGAGCAGGCCCTGGGTCTGATAGGTCAGGCCGGCCTCGATCGTGGTCGCCTTTTCCTTGTTCAGGTTGAGGCTCGGCGTGCGGCCGGCGGTGCCGCGCCCGTCGCTCTGGTAAAGCTCGTCAAGCGTCGGCATCCGCTCGGTGCGGGCGAGCGAGCCGAACACGCCCCAGCTGTCGTTCAGCTCGTAAAGTGCGGCGATCTTCGGCGAGACGGCGGTGCCGCTCTGATCGGTGCCGCCGGCGGCCGCGGCCGCGCTGTCGGGGCTCAGCCAGCTGCGGTCGGCCCGCAGGCCCGGGGTGATCGTCAGCCGGTCGTTCCAGACGAATTCGCCCTGCACGTAGAGGCCGAGCTTGTCCTCGCTGCCGCCCGGGTGGAAGGCCAGCGCACCGAGCGAGGAGGTGGCGAAGCGGTTCTGGTGCGAGAGCTGCGCGCCGAAGGTGACGTAATTCTCCCAGGCCCCGCGGCTCATCTCGATGGTGTTCTCGACCTTGAGCGCCGTCGTCTCGTAGCTTGCGGTGTTCGGACAGAGCACCTGATAGCTGCCGGGCGAGCAATAGGCGCCGAGCGAGAAGTTGTCGCGCTCGGTCGAGGTCTTCGAATAGCTGAGCGTGGCGTTCAGGTTCAGCCAGGGATTGCCCGCGCCCTCGTGCGCATAGGTCAGCGCCACGGTGTCGTCGATCGCGTGCAGGTCCGAGGTGCCGAAATAGCTTGCGACCGACCCGCCGGTCTGCGCCACCGCGGCCTTGTCGAGATCGCTGTCGGTACGCGACAGGCTGAAGGTCAGGCGCTGGTCGTTTGCCTCGCCGAAGTGGTAATTGCCCTTGATCAGCCCCGACCAGCGCTCGCCCGCCGTCGCCTGGATGGTGTCGCCGGCACCGTCCTTCATGTCACCCGACGTGCCGGTCGAGAAGCTGGCCAGCAGGTCGGCGTTCGCGCCGAGCTTCTGCGCCAGCGTCACGGTGCCGACAGTGCCGTCGCCGTTGCTGTCATAGCTGCCCTTGAAGCGCAGCGCGCCGGTCTGGCCCTCGGGGATGAAGTCGGTGGCGTCCTTGGTGGTGAAGTTCACCACGCCGCCGATCGCGCCCGAGCCGTAGAGGGTCGAGGACGCTGGCCCGCGCAGCACCTCGACGCGCTTGTAAAGCTCGGGGTCGCCGAAGAACGAGCCGGTGCGATACTGCTCGAAGAACTTCACCGCGCCGTCGACGGTGACGATGATGCGGTTCTGGCTTGAGGTCTGCTCGGCATTGCCGATGCCGCGGATGTTGAAGGCCTGACCAAGCGCCCGCGCCGAGGCGCCTGCCGCCTGCACGCCCGGCACATTGGCGAAGAGGTCGCCGATGCTGCGCGGCTGTTCGCGGTCGAGGTCCTGCTGATCGAGCACGGTCACCGCCTGCGGCGTGTCGATCGCCACCTTCGGCGTGCCCCAGCCGAAGACCAGCCGGCCGAGCAGGGTGAAGGCGCTTTCCGCCTCCTGCGCCGCAAGGGCGCCGGGTTGGGCCGCGATCAGCGCGGCGGTGGTGACGGTGAGCAGAAGGTGCCCGCGACGGGCGGAAGGCAAGCGTGCCATGGTGTCCCCTTTGTGTCTCTGCGGGGGGCTGGCACGAAGCTGGCGGTGCAGAATCTGGCTTGATCTCTCTGGCGACGGGCCTTAAGGAATCCGAGTTAATTAGTCAAGTATGTCTTCCGACATCTCATCGCGCCCAGCCGAGGCCCTGCCTCCCGCCAGATCCGCGCCTCCATCGACAAGAGGAACGCCATGGCCGCTGACGGCACCCTGACCCATCCCCTGACGAGCGATCGCATCCGCGCCCTGCGCGCCGAGGAGCCGAAACTGCGGGCGCGCGACTTTGCCGCCCGCCACGGTCTTGCCGAGGCCGAGCTTGTGGCGGCGCAGGTCGGCCATGGGGCGACCCGCATCGCCGCCCATCCGGACCAGCTGATCCCGCTGGTGTGCACGCTGGGCGACGTGATGGCGCTGACCCGCAACGAAAGCTGCGTGATCGAGCGGCGCGGCACCTACGAGAACTATCACTCGGGTGCCCATGCGCAGATGGTGTTGGGCGACGAGATCGACATGCGATTCTTCGGCAGGCACTGGCTCCATGCCTTCGCGCTGGAAGAGGGCGACAGCCGCTCGATTCAGGTCTTCGATGCAGCGGGCGATGCGGTGCACAAGGTGCATCTCAAGCCCTCATCCGACGTCGCGGCCTTTGCCCGGCTGGTCGAGGCGCTGCGGCTCGACGATCAGTCCGACAGCCTCGTGCTCGAGCCCCGTGCGATCACCGAGGCACCGAAGGGCGATGCCGAGCGCGTCGAGGTGCTGCGCAGTGAATGGTCGAAGATGACCGATACGCATCAGTTCCTGCGCCTCGTCTCGAAGCTGAAATTCAACCGGCTCGGCGCCTATCGTCTGGTGGGCGCGCCCCATGCCGTGGCGATGGCGCCCGAGTCGGTGGGGCTGCTGCTCGACCGCGTCGCCGCCACGCAGACGCCGCTGATGATCTTTGTCGGCAATCAGGGCTGCATCGAGATCCACAGCGGCACGATCGAAAACGTCACCCCGATGGGGCCCTGGATCAACGTGCTCGACCCGCGCTTCAACCTGCATCTGCGCGGCGACCACCTCGCCGAGGTCTGGCTGGTCGACAAGCCGACGAACAACGGCCCGGCGCTGAGCCTCGAGGCCTTCGACGCCGATGGCGGGCTGATCCTGCAGATCTTCGGCTCGCGCAAGCATGGCGGCATCGACGCCTTCAACGCGACGCTCGCCGGGCTGCCGCGCAAGGAGGCGGCGCAATGATCGGCGCGCGCCTTGCCGCGGCTCTGGCCGCGGCGCTGCTCGCCGCGCCGGCACTCGCCGCCCCGCCCGGGCGGGTGGTCAGCCTTGGCGGCGCGGTGACCGAGATCGTCGTGGCGCTTGGCGCGCAAGACCGGCTGGTGGCGCGCGACAGCACCTCGGAATTTCCGCCCTCGGTCACGGCGCTGCCCGATGTGGGCTATGTCCGCGCGCTCTCGCCCGAAGGGGTGCTGGCGCTGGGCCCCGACCTGATCCTCGCCGAGGCGGCGGCGGGCCCGCCCGATGCGATCGAGGTGCTGCGTGCGGCGGGCGTCGAGTTCATCACCCTGCCGGGCGAGGCCTCGCCCGAAGGGGTGCTCGAGAAGATCGCGGTCGTGGGCCATGCCCTTGGCCGCGAGGCGGCGGCGGCCGAGCTGGCCAGCAGTTTCCGCGCCCGGATGGCGGCGGCCGAGCGTGCCGCGGCCGAGGTCGCGCAGCGCAAGCGCGTGCTCTTCGTGCTGGCGATCCAGGGCGGGCGGGTGATGGCGGGGGGCGAGGGCTCCTCGGCCGATGCGATCCTGCGCCTCGCCGGGGCCGAGAATGCCGCGACCGGGTTCACCGGCTACAAGCAGATGACCGACGAGGCGGTGCTTCAGGCTGCGCCCGATGTGATCGTGATGATGGATCGCGAGGGCGATCTGGCGGTCACCGATGCCGATGTGCTGGCGCATCCGGCGCTTGGCGCGACGCCCGCGGCGCGGTCGGGCGCGGTGATCCGGATGGACGGCATGCTGCTGCTGGGCTTTGGCCCGCGCACACCCGAGGCGGTGGAGGCGCTGCACGCGGCGCTTTACCCCCCGGCGGAGGGTGGCTGAGATGGCGATGGCGCTCGACCTGCCGCGCGGGCCGCGCCCGCGGGCAGCGCGGCTGCGGCCCTGGCTGGTGGCGCTGCTGCTTGCCGCGGCGCTCCTGTCGGTGGGCAGCGGCGCCGCCGGCGTCTCGCTGCATGGCGTGCTGGGCGATCTGCTCTCGGGGCAGGGGATCTCGACGCGCGACAAGGTGGTTCTGCTCGACATCCGCCTGCCGCGGCTGGCGATGGGGATCCTCGTCGGCGCCGGGCTTGCGGTGGCGGGTGCGGTGATGCAGGGGCTCTTCCGCAATCCGCTCGCCGATCCGGGCATCGTCGGGGTCGGCGCGGGGGCCGGGCTTGGCGCGGTGGGCGCGATCGTTCTGGGCGGGCTTCTGCCCGGGGCGCTGGTCGCGACCTTCGGGCAATATCTTGTGCCGGTCGCGGCCTTTCTGGGCGCCTGGAGCGCAACGCTGCTGCTCTATCGCGTCGCCAGCCGCGGCGGGCGGACCTCGGTCGCGGTGCTGCTGCTCGCGGGCATTGCACTTGCCGCGATGGCCGGCGCGCTGACCGGGGTGCTGACCTATCTCGCCGATGACCGGCAGCTGCGCGACCTGACCTTCTGGGGCATGGGGTCGCTTGCCGGGGCAAGCTGGCTGCGGCTGATCGCGGGGGCGACGCTGATCGCGCCGGCACTGCTGCTTGCGCCGCGGCTTGCGCGCGGGCTTGATGCGCTGGCGCTTGGCGAGGCGGCGGCGGCGCATATGGGCACGGATGTCGAGCGGCTGAAGCGGCACAGCGTGCTGGTGGTCGCGGCGCTTGCCGGCGCCGCGGTCGCGCTGGCGGGTGGCATCGGCTTTGTCGGCATCGTCGTGCCGCATCTGCTGCGGCTGCTTGCCGGGCCCGGCCATCGCCGGTTGCTGGTCGATGCGGCGCTGCTGGGGGCGGCGCTGCTGGTGCTCGCCGATCTCGTCGCGCGCCGGGTCGTGGTGCCGGCCGAGCTGCCGATCGGCATCGTCACCGCGGTTCTCGGTGCGCCGGTCTTCCTGTGGATCTTGCTGCGTCGGCGCGGCTTCGGGGGGCTGTGACATGCTGCGCATCGCCGATCTACATGTGCGTCTTGGCCGGACCGAGGTGCTGGCAGGCATCGACCTTGACGCCGCGCCGGGCGAGGTGACGGTGATCCTCGGCCCGAACGGTTCGGGCAAGTCGACGCTTCTGCGCGCGGTCTCGGGCGAGATCGCCTATGCTGGCTCGGTCCGCCTTGCCGGCCACGAGGTGGCGCAGACCGCGCCCTGGCGCTTGGCCGCGCTGCGCGGCGTGATGGAGCAGGCGAGCACCGTCGCCTTCCCCTTCACCGTCGCCGAGGTCGTGCGCCTTGGCCTGCAATCGGGGATCGAGGCGGGCGAGGAGATCGTCGCCGCGGCGCTGGCCGAGGTCGGGCTCTCGGCCTTTGCCCATCGGCCGATCCAGGAGCTGTCGGGCGGGCAGCAGGCGCGGGCGCATCTGGCGCGGGTTCGGGCGCAGGTCTGGCACCCCTCGGGCCATGCCGGGCCGCGCTGGCTCTTGCTCGACGAGCCGGTGGCGAGCCTCGACATCGGTCATCAGCTCGAGGTGATGGCGATCCTGCGCCGCTTTGCGCAAGGCGGTGGCGGCGTCGTCGCGGTGCTGCACGACCTGAACCTGGCGGCGAGCGTTGCCGACCGGATCGTGCTAATGGCCGCGGGCCGGATCGAGGCGGCGGGCCCGCCCGAGGCGGTGCTGCGCGACGATCTGCTGTCGCGGGTCTACGGCTGCCCGCTGCGGGTCGGCGTGGCGCCGGCGCGCGGGCCCTGGGTGCTGCCGCCGCCGATCGAGGCGCTGTCGGCCTGACACAGGCAGAGCACATGAAAAGGGGGCGGCCGGGCCGCCCCCTTCGCCGTTTCAATGACCGGCGATCAGTTCGCCGCGCCCTCGGCGGCGATCTGCGCGCGCGCGACGTCGGTCAGCTTCGGCGAGACGCTCTCGGCCGCGCTCAGCCCTGCGGGCTTCGGCAGCGGCGCGCCGATGTCGCCCATCTTGCCCGCCGGCGTCGTCAGCCCGTAGGTGTTCGAGCCGCGCTGGAAGAAGCGGCGGGTGTCCTCGACCGAGCCGAGCCAGCGCGGGTCCTGCGGCCGCTGGTGGCTGTCGATGTAGAGCGCCACGTCCCAGGCATCGGCATCGCTGAGATCGGCATTGCCGAGCGGCATGTTGTGCTTGATGAAGCCCGCGGCCTTCTCGAGGTCGTGCATCCCCGCACCCCAGTTGAACGAGTTCTCGCCCCACAGCGGCGGGAAGGCGACGTGATCGCCGTTCTTCACCCCGGCGCCGTCGCTGCCGTGGCAGGCGGCGCAGCGCGCCTCGTAGACGGCCTCGCCTCGGGCGTAATCGGGTTTCTCCTCGGGCACCGGCAGGTAGATATAGCCGCGCGGTTCGACGATCGCGTCCGAGGGGATGCCGGTCGCCAGCCACTTCATGTAGCTTTCGAGCGCAACCATCACCTTGCTGTTCGGCGCGGGCGGGGTGCCGTTCATCGAATAGGTGAAGCAGCCCGCCAGCCGTTCGTAGAGCGTGTTCACATGCAGGTTCTTCGAACGATACTGCGGGAAGTCGACGGTGGTCGCCCAGATCGGCGCGGCATCGGCCTTGGCGCCGGCGTTCAGGTGGCAGTTGGTGCAGGCGAGGTCGTTGCCGACATAGGTGCCGCGCAGCTGCTGGGTGTTGATGAAGATGTCGCGGCCGAAGCGGATCATCTCGCCCTCGGGCCCCTCGGGGATCTGGTCGGGCGTGGGCGGGGTGTGGGTGTAGACCTTCGGGTTGTTGATTCGCTTTTGCTGCTTCTCATAGGCGGTCTGCGCGGCGGTCCAGTCGATGGCGTCGGCGAGCGGCGAAGCCTTCATCTTCGGCACGTCCCAGGCGAGGTTCGCCGCGGTGTAGCCGGTGACATGGCCCGCGGTCGGGTCGAGCGTGGCGACGAAGGCCGCGAGCGCCGCACGGTCCTCGGGCGTGAGCTTGCGCGCGACCGAGGCCATCAGCGCCACGGTGCTGTCATCCGAGGGTTGCGGGTCCTCGGCCAGCTGCTCGAGCCGGGTCATCACATAGGCGGGCTCCTGCCCGGCGATGCGCGGGAAGGTGGCGCTCTGGCCCTCGCCGTTCTGGCCGTGGCAGCTCGCGCAGGCGGGCACGCCGGCATCCCAGGCGCCATTGCGGAAGATCGCCTCGCCGCGGGCGACATCGGCCGGGGTGTCGGTCTCGGGCAGCGGCCAGTCCTGCTTTTCGGGCGCAAGCGCGGCGAAATGCGCGGCAAGCGCGTCGATCTGCGCCTCGCTCAGCTCGGGGGCGATGCCCGACATCGTGTCGCCGCGCCGGGTGCCGGCGGCAAAGCCGCGCAGCGCGCCGGCAAGGAAGCCCGCGTCCATGCCCGCGATCATCGGCGCGCCGACGTCGGCACTGCCGAGCCCGGTCTCGCCGTGGCAGGTGGCGCAGGCCGGAACGGTGTCGGTGCCCTCGGTGATCAAGGTGGTGATGTCGTCTCCGGCCTGGGCTGTGCTCGCGGCGAGCAGCAGCGTCAGGCCGGCAAGCGTCTGGCGACGGGCGTGCATGGCTGGACCTCCCTGTCCTGTCCCTGAAATGCGTGGTGCGATGTTTTGTCCTATTGGATCATGATCTGCCGGGGTATCGGGGTATACCCCTAGGGTGCCGCGAGGGCAGGCGATCTGCACGGAATGTCCTCAATTCACGGTTGCATCCGGCCCCGCCGCGGCGCGTAGCGCGTCGAGCCGGGCGCTCAGCTCGGCATGGAGCGTGCGGCGCTCGGCGGGGGTGAGGAAGGCGCCGAGCTCGACCTCGCGCGGACCGCCGGCAAGGGTCAGGTAATCGGCGACAGGCCCGCCGCTCGGGTGCAGGCGGGGGTGCACCCACCACGGGTTCGCCTGCCATTCGCGCGGCGCGGCATCGCGCGCAAGCCGCGTGAGGGTGATGCGGTCGGGGCTCAGCTCCAGCCGCTCGACGATTTCGCCGGCCCGCCACGACCGGCCAAGCGCGACCCAGAGCGCCCAGAGCGTGGCGCCGATGAAGGGCAGCAGCCCCCAGAGCACCGGCGAGCCGAGCGCGGCGAGCAGCGGCAGGCTGAGCAATGCGGCGGTGATCGAGATGAGGGTGACGAAGCCCGCGGGCGGCAGCGAACGATGGGGCCAGAGCAGGAGCCTGACCTCGGGCGCGGAACCTGACCACCTGTAGGGCATTGGGTGCCTCATACGATCGCGCCCTCCAGCCTAGGCGGGAGGGCGCGATGCGGCAAGCCTGCAAGGCCCCCGGGGGTGGATCAGGCCGGTTGCAGGCTGCGCCGGGCGGCGAGGCGGGCGTGCACGATCATGCCGCCGGCCATCGCGAGGGTGAAGGAGAGGCCGGTGACCCCGCTCCAGCCGAGCGAGGCAAGCGCCGGGCCGGGGCAGAAGCCCGCCAGCGCCCAGCCCGCGCCGAAGAGGACCGAGCCCGCGACGAGGCGCGCGTCGATGCGCGGGGCCGGTGCCGGCGGGAAGGCTGCGCCCGAAAGCGAGCGGCGGGCGCGCGCGGCGATGCGCCAGGCAAGCACCATCGGCAGCACCGCGCCGCCAAGCACGAAGATCAGCGTCGGGTCCCAGGCGCCGGCGAGATCGAGGAAGCCCTGCACCTTCGCCGGATCGGTCATCCCCGAGACCAGCAGGCCAAGGCCGAAGAGGGCGCCCGAAAGGGCGGAAATCACGAGACGCATCAGATCGCTCCGAGCAGGTGGCGGGTAAGGAACAGGGTGACGAAGCCGGCGCCCAGATAGACGAGCGTGGCGACGATCGAGCGCGGCGCAAAGCGCGCCATGCCGACGACGCCATGACCCGAGGTGCAGCCGTTCGCCATCCGCGTGCCGATGCCCACGAGAAGCCCCGCCAGCACCACGAGCGGCAGCTCGCGCGCCTGACCGAAGGCCGGCGCGCCGAAGGCGAGGGCGGCAAGCGCCGGCGCCGCGATCAGCGCCGCGACGAAGGCGAGCCGCTCGCGCGCCGGATCGTCGCCCGCCAGCAGCGTGCCGAGGATGCCGCTTGCGCCGAGGATGCGGCCGTTGCCAAGCAGCAGCAGTGCCGCCGAGGCGCCGATCATCAGCCCGCCGGCGAGGCCGGCAATCCAGTCGTGGGGAATCATCGCAAACATCGCGGTCCTTTCGTTCCTGCGCTGGAATCTGGGGCGGGGCAGCGGCCAAGTCCACCGGTCGCGGGAAATAAGGACCGCGGCGCGTCGGGGCCGCTCGACGTCGGAACCCGGGTTCGGTGCTGGGAGGAAGGGCGGAACGCGTGTGCGGAATCTGGCACCTGCGCAGATCAATGTTCTGTCTGTGCCGCGTGGATTTCCATCTGCCAGCACGTTTTCCCTGCCGAAACGGCAAAAGGCCCCGGGGCTGCCGGGGCCTTTCTCTGTTCCGTGTCAAAGCCTCAGTGGCTGTGGACGTGGTCCCAGTCCTCGCGCTTCGGCAGTTGCTCGAAGGTGTGCTCGGGCGGCGGGCTCGGCAGCGTCCATTCCAGCGTGTCGGCGTATTCGTTCCAGTAATTCGCCTTGGCCACGCGCCGGCCAGCGAGCAGCGTATAGGCCATGATCCCGAAGAACAGCAGGAACGAGGCGAAGCTGATGAAGGCGCCGATCGAGGAGACCTTGTTCCAGGTGGCGAAGGCTTCGGGGTAGTCGATGTAGCGCCGCGGCATGCCCTGCCGGCCAAGGAAGTGCTGCGGGAAGAAGGTCAGATTCGAGCCGATGAACATCATCCAGAAATGCAGCTTGCCCGCCCACTCGGGATATTGCCGCCCTGACATCTTGCCGATCCAGAAATAGATGCCGGCAAAGATCGCGAAGACCGCGCCGAGGCTCATCACATAGTGGAAATGCGCCACGACATAATAGGTGTCGTGATAGACCCGGTCGAGCGGCGCCTGGCTCAGCACCACGCCGGTCACGCCGCCGATGGTGAACAGGAACAGGAACCCGAAGGCCCAGAGCATCGGCGTCTTGAACTCGATCGAGCCGCCCCACATCGTCGCGATCCAGCTGAACACCTTCACCCCTGTGGGCACCGCGATCACCATGGTGGCCAGCATGAAGTAGCTCTGCTGCGTCAGGCTGAGGCCGACGGTGTACATGTGGTGCGCCCAGACGACGAAGCCCAAGACCCCGATCGCCACCATCGCATAGACCATCGGCAGATAGCCGAAGATCGGCTTGCGCGCGAAGGTGGCGATGACGTGGCTGATGATGCCGAAGCCCGGCAGGATGATGATGTAGACCTCGGGGTGGCCGAAGAACCACAGGATGTGCTGGTAAAGGATCGGGTCACCGCCGCCTGCCGGGTTGAAGAAGGTGGTGCCGAAGTTGCGGTCCATCAGCAGCATGGTGATGGCGCCGGCGAGCACCGGCAGGCTGAGCAGGATCAGCCAGGCGGTGACGAAGACCGACCAGGCGAAAAGCGGCACCTTGTGCAGCGTCATGCCCGGCGCACGCATGTTGAGGAAGGTGGTGATGATGTTGATCGCGCCGAGGATCGAGCTTGCCCCCGAGACATGGACGGCAAAGATCGCCAGGTCCATCGAATAGCCGCCTTCCGAGGTCGACAGCGGCGGATAGAGCACCCAGCCCACCCCCGCGCCGGTCTGCCCGCCGCCGCCCGGGGCGAAGAACGAGGCGATGCCGAGCGCGACGCCCGCGACATAAAGCCAGTAGCTGAGGTTGTTCAGCCGCGGGAAAGCCATGTCCGGCGCGCCGATGTGCAGCGGCATGAAGTAGTTGCCGAAGCCGCCGAACAGTGCCGGGATCACCACGAAGAACATCATCAGCACGCCGTGATAGGTGATCATCACGTTCCACAGATGGCCGTTGGGCGTGCAGGGCTGGCTCGGATCGGCGATCAGCCGCGCCCCTTCCTCGCACATGTATTGCACGCCGGGGTTCATCAGCTCGAGCCGCATGTAGACCGTGAAGCCGACCGAGATCAGCCCGACGAAGGCTGCGGTGATCAGGTAGAGAACCCCGATGTCCTTGTGATTGGTGGACATGAACCAGCGCGTGAAGAAGCCGCGGCTGTCATGCGCACCGCCGTGAAGGGCTGCGTCCGCCATGTATTTCCTCCCTGTGCTGCGGCCGGGTCTCCCCTCCCGTTTGTGCCGCATGAGGGGAGCCTAGGGTGCAATTCCGCGCCGGGCAACGATTTCGAGAGAGGGGATGCGAAAAAATGTCGCAGCTGCGCGGGGGCAGGGGGCGCGCATGCAAAGGCCCGGGCGGATCGCGCCGCCCGGGCCGGATCTCGGGACTGTCCCGGGCTTACTTCTTGAGCGAGGCGAGGTAGGCTGCGACGTGCTCGCCGCCCTTCGGCAGCTTGAAGGTCATCTTCGAAGCGCCGGTGCCGCCGTGGCTGTCGATGAACTTGGTCGGATCGACGACATATTCGGCGATCAGCGCCTCGTCCCAGACAAGGCCGGCGGCCGCGGCGCCCTTGATGCCGTCGCCGTAGTTGAAGTCGGGATAGCTCGCGGCCGGGCGGCCCACAACGCCGTAGAGGTTCGGGCCGACCTTGCCGCCCTTGACGATCGCGGTGCCGTCATCGGCAATGATCGAGTGGCAGGCCTTGCACTTGGTGAAGAGCTTGGCACCGGCTTCGACATCGTCCGCGAAGGACGGGGCGGCGAAGGCGACGGCGGCGAGAGTGACGTAGAGGCTGAGCTTCATCGCGGGTTCCTTGGTTCTTGTCTCGGCCCGGGGTCCGGCCGGGCTGGCTGCTCTTAGGCAGCCGGTCCCCCTCAATACCACGGGTCAAATGGTCGCGTTATTCAATTCTTCGCATGAAACCCGCGGGGTGTCGAAAATTGCGACGAAAGTCCTGTGCAGCGCGGCGTCGAGATCGGCCATCGCCACCGGCAGACCGAGGTCGACGAGCGAGGTCACGCCGTGATCGCGAATCCCGCAGGGCACGATTCCCGAAAAATGGCTCAGGTCCGGCTCGACGTTGATCGAGATGCCGTGGAAGCTGACCCAGCGGCGCAGCTTCACCCCGATCGCGGCGATCTTGTCCTCGGCCACGGCGCCATCGGGCCCGCGCGGCCGGTCGGGGCGGCTGACCCAGACCCCGACCCGGCCCGGGCGGATCTCGCCCGTCACGTTGAACTCGGCCAGCGCCGCGATCACCCAGCGTTCGAGATCGCGCACGAAGCAGCGCACGTCGCGGCCGCGCCGGTTCAGGTCGAGCATGACATAGACCACCCGCTGGCCGGGGCCGTGATAGGTATATTGCCCGCCGCGCCCGGCCGCATAGACCGGGAAACGGTCCGGCTCGACCAGATCCTCGCGCCGCGCCGAGGTGCCGGCAGTGTAGAGCGGCGGATGCTCGAGCAGCCAGATCGCCTCGTCCGCCTCGCCACGGGCGATCTTTGCCGCGCGGTCCTCCATGAAGGCGAGCGCCTCCTCATAGGGGACGAGACGGTCGGACTGGATCCATTCGGGCATCGGCACCTCCTGCGGCTGTCCCCGAGGTAGGGGAAGACGCCCCTTGTCTCAAGGGGATTCACCGGCGGCACCGGCGCGTGGGCGGGGCCCGGGAACGATCCGGGCAAGGCGGGACGGATCCGTGGTGCGGGCACGGGCACGGGCACGGCGGCGGGGCAGGCCCCGGCGCGGCGGCCCGCGGACTGCCGTCATGTCGCCCTGAAACGGAATTTTCCAAGGAACATTGGGGGTTTGCAGGGCGGCGCGCAGGCCGTCGCGTTTTTTTCGCAAAGAAATGCGAAGAAGCGAAATTTTCCGCTTTTCATTCCCGGCGGGCTCCGCTAAATGCCTCTCCACCAAGCCAGAACGTGCGGTTGTGGCGGAATTGGTAGACGCGCAGCGTTGAGGTCGCTGTGGGGTAACTCCCGTGAAAGTTCGAGTCTTTTCAACCGCACCATTCTAAACCCCCGGGGGCGCAAGCTCCCGGGGGTTTGGTTTTTCGGGCGGGCGTTTCCAGAAGGTTTGACGCCGGGCGCCGATCACGGGGCAGGGCTTGCATGCCGCCGCGCCGTCGTTCTAAGAACGGCGCAGCCGGGTGATTAGCTCAGTTGGTAGAGCGCCTCGTTTACACCGAGGATGTCGGGGGTTCGAGTCCCTCATCACCCACCAGTCCCCATCCGAGGCCGGTCGCGGCCGCCAGACACTGTCGCGCCGGCGGCCGCCTGTCGTCAGTTCGCTTCGAACTGATAAAGCCAGGTCTCGGTCAGCGGCTTGCCGTCGAGCTCGAGATACATCCGCAGGTCGACCACCGTGCCCGGCGACACCTCGAGATCGAAGTTGCCGCGCCAGACGTTGCCGTTCGGCACCGGCTCGGCGAAAGCGCGGCTGATGGCGCCGGCGCTCGCGCTCACCACCACCTTCGGGAAAACGCCATAGGGGATCTGCGTCATCACCGAGGGCCGGTCGAACTCGACCGCGAAATGGTGCACGTTCGCCGGCCGCACATGGCCGGGCTGGCCGCCGCGGCCGATCCGGGTGGCAATGGTGCGGGCGATGTTGGTCGCCGGGAAGGGCTCGTCGCTCAGCCAGTAGGGCCGATAGTGCAGATCATAGCTCGCCCCCTTCAGCGCCGGCCCCTCGGGCACCCAGAAGGCGCCGATATTGTCGTTGATCTCGTCGTCGGTCGGGATCTCCATCAGCTCGATCGCGCCCTTGCCGAGCGGCTTGATCGGCTCCACCCACAGGCTCGGGCGGCGGTCATAGAAGACGCCGTCGAGGAAGTGGTCGAAGGTGCGGTCGCGCTGCAGCAGGCCGAAGCCGCGCGGGTTCTCGTCGGCGAAGGCCGAGATCCGGGTCTCGTCGGGGTTGTTCAGCGGCCGCCAGATCCGCTCGCCCATGCCGGTCCACATCGCGAGCCCGTCCGAATCGTGCACCTCGGGGCGCCAGTCCTGCATCCGGCCCTTGCCGTATTCGCCGAACCAGAACATCGAGGTCAGCGGCACGAGGCCGAGCCGCTCGACATCGGCACGCAGGAAGACCTTGGCCTCGATTTCCATCACCACGCCCTTCGAGCGGTCCAGCCCGCGGGTCATGCGGAAGCGGTAGGCGCCGGTGACGCTGGGCCCGTCGAGCAGCGCGCAGACGGTGACCGGGGTGTCGGGCGTCGAGTCGGGCTCCTGCGCGATGTAGAACTCGCGGAAATCGGGGAATTCCTCGGGCAGTGCCGAGGCGGCATTCAGCACGATGCCGCGGGCCGAGAGCCCGTATTGGCCATCGGCCCCGATCGCGCGGAAGTAGGAGGCGCCCTGGAAGGCGACCCAGTCCTGCCGCACCCAGTCCTCGGCCTGATACCATTCCTGCAGCCGGAAGCCCGCGAAGCCCGCGTCGGAGGGCAGCTGCCGCGCCGGGTTGTCGGCCGGCATGTCGAAGAGATCCGGGCTGTAGCGGATCTCGGTCGCAAGCCCGTCCTCGACCAGGAACATCTGCACCCGCTTCGGCGCATACATGCCGAGCGGGAAGAACTCGAGCGGATAGCCCTGTTCCTTGCCGGTGTCGGGCTGGCCGGAGAAAAGCGCCTTCTGCGTGCGGAACACCAGCTCGCCGTGGCGGGCGTAGTTGATCTGCTGCACCACCGCAGGGTCGGGCATCAGCGGCGGCACATAGGCGCCGCCCGCCATCTTCTGCGCCCGGGCGATCAGCGCGTCATAGGAGAAGGGCTGCGCGTCGGGGGCGGCGAAGGCCTCGGCCGAGGGCAGGATCAGGGCGCCGGTGAGGAAGGTTGCGCCCTGCAGGAAAGTTCGTCTGTTCATGGTTGTGATCTGCGTTGAGATGCGTCGCGCGCACCATATTTCCGGGCGGCGATCTTGTGCAGATGAAAGCGTGCGGGCGGCCATCACGGCGCGGTCATTGTGGCTTTCGCGCCCGGGCGTCAGGGGGTGCGAGCGGTCGCGAAGTGTGCCGCCGCGGCGGAGCGAGCGGACGGGCGGCCGATCTGCATTGATTTCGGGCAGATGGGGTGGTGGTGCGGCGATGCGCGCGGCTGGTGCGGGCCGACTCGGGCGCGGGGGCAGGGGCGTGCAAGGGGACGGGCGCCGCGGTTGCGGCGCCTGTCCGTGTCTCTCACCGGGCGAGGTCGAAGCGGTCGGCCTCCATCACCTTGGTCCAGGCGGCGGCAAAGTCGCGCACCACCTTCCCGGCATTGTCGGCCTGGGCGTAAAGCTCGGCATAGGCGCGCAGGATCGAGTTCGAGCCGAAGACGAGGTCGAGCCGCGTCGCCGTCCATTTCACTGCGCCGCTCTTGCGGTCGCGGATCTCGTAGTGATCGCCCGCCTTCACCCAGGTGTTCGCCATGTCGGTCAGGTTGACGAAGAAGTCGGGCGTCAGCGCGCCGACCCGGTCGGTGAGCACGCCATGCGCCGATCCTCCGTGGTTCGCGCCGATGACCCGCAGCCCGCCGAGCATCACCACCATCTCGGGCGCGGTCAGCCCCATCAGCTGGGCGCGGTCGAGCAGCAGCTCCTCGGGGGCGACGACATAGTCCTTCTTCAGCCAGTTGCGGAAGCCGTCATGGATCGGTTCGAGCGGGGCAAAACTCTCGGCGTCGGTCATCGCCTCGGTCGCGTCGCCCCGGCCGGGCGAGAACGGCAGCTCGAGCGCCACGCCCGCGGCCGCGGCCGCCGTCTCGACGCCGAGATTGCCGGCAAGCACGATGGTGTCGGCCAGGCTTGCGCCGGCTTCCGCGGCCAGCGGTTCGAGCACCGCCAGCACCTTCTCCAGGCGCGCGGGTTCGTTGCCTTCCCAGTCCTTCTGCGGCGCGAGCCGGATCCGCGCGCCATTCGCGCCGCCGCGATAGTCGGACTGGCGGAAGGTGCGGGCGCTGTCCCAGGCGGTGGCCACGAGCTCGGCCGTGCTCAGCCCCGAGGCGGCGATCTTCGCCTTCAGCGCGGCCACGTCATAGCCCGTCGGGCCCTGCGGCACCGGGTCTTGCCAGATCAGATCCTCGGCCGGCACCTCGGGCCCGATGTAGCGCGCCTTCGGCCCCATGTCGCGATGCGTCAGCTTGAACCAGGCGCGCGCGAAGGTGTCCTTGAAATAGGCCGGATCGGCGATGAACTTCTCGCAGATCGCGCGATAGACCGGGTCGAGCTTCATCGCCATGTCGGCATCGGTCATCATCGGGTTGTGGCGCTTGCCGGGATCGGAGGCGTCGAGCGGCTTGTCCTCTTCCGCGATCGCGACGGGCTCCCATTGCCAGGCGCCGGCAGGCGATTTTCGCAGCTCCCACTCATGGCCGAAGAGCATGTCGAAGAACCCCATGTCGAAGACCGTGGGATGCGTCGTCCAGGCGCCCTCGAGCCCCGAGGTCACCGCATTCGCCGCCTTGCCGTGCTGGTTCGGGTTCGCCCAGCCGAGGCCCTGCATCTCGGGGCCGGCGCTTTCGGGATCGGGGCCAAGGGCGGCGGCCGAGCCATTGCCATGGGTCTTGCCCACGGTATGCCCGCCCGCGGTCAGCGCCGCCGTCTCCTCGTCATTCATCCCCATGCGGGCGAAGGTCTCGCGCACCTGGGCCGCGGTCTTCAGCGGATCGGGCTTGCCGTTCACCCCCTCGGGGTTGACGTAGATCAGCCCCATCTGCACCGCGGCGAGCGGATTCTCCATGGTTTCGGGCTTGTCGACGTCGCCATAGCGCTCGTCCGACGGCGCCAGCCATTCCTTCTCGGCGCCCCAATAGGTGTCGATCTCGGGCGCCCAGATGTCGGCGCGGCCAAAGCCGAAGCCGAAGGTCTTTAGTCCCATCGTCTCATAGGCGACGGTGCCGGCCAACAGGATCAGGTCGGCCCAGCTGACGGCATTGCCGTATTTGCGCTTGATCGGCCAGAGCAGCCGGCGCGCCTTGTCGAGCGAGACGTTGTCGGGCCAGGAGTTGAGCGGGGCAAAGCGCTGGTTGCCGGTGCCGCCACCGCCGCGCCCGTCCGCCGCGCGATAGCTGCCCGCCGCGTGCCAGGCCATGCGGATCATCAGCCCGCCGTAATGGCCCCAGTCGGCCGGCCACCAGTCCTGGCTGTCGGTCATCAGCGCCGCCAGATCGCGCTTCAGTGCCGCGACGTCGAGGCCCTTCACCGCCTCGCGATAGTCGAAGCCCGCAAGCGGGTTCGTCTTGCTGTCGTGCTGGTGCAGGATCTCGAGCTTGAGGGCATTCGGCCACCATTCCATCACCGAACGGCCTTCGCTGGTGATCGCGCCGTGCATCACCGGGCATTTGCCGGTGGTCTTCATCTCGTTGCCGTCCATGGTCTCCTCCAGGGCTTGGGTCGTGATCTGAAAGGGGCCGGCGCTGCGTCCGGTTCCCCGATGGATGCAGGCTAGCGGAGCTGTGAGATAAAGGATAATTGCATTTCCTTACGTCATTGATAAGTTCACCTGATGAATCCGCTGACGATGAAACATCTGCGCTATTTCGAGGCGCTGGCGCGGCTGGGCCATTTCGGCCGCGCGGCCGAGGATTGCGCGATCACCCAGCCGGCGCTGTCGATGCAGATCCGCGAGCTCGAGGAAATCGTCGGCGCGCCGCTGGTCGAGCGCGCGGCGCGGCAGATCCGGCTGACCGCCCTTGGCGAGGATTTCGCCGCCCGCGCGCGAGATCCTGCGCGCGGTCGACGAGCTGGGTGATCTGGCGCGCGCGGCGCGCGGCAGTCTGGCCGGCCGCTTCCGGCTTGGCGTGATCCCGACCGTCGCGCCCTATCTGCTGCCGCGCATCATCCACGCCTTGGCCGAGACACACCCGGGGCTCGATCCGCGCCCGCGCGAGGCGGTGACCGGCAAGCTGATCGCCGATCTGCTCGCGGCGCGGCTCGATGCGGCGATCGTCGCTCTGCCGGTTTCCGAGCCCGCGCTCGACGAGGTGGCGCTGTTCGACGAGGAATTCGTCCTTGTCCGCCCGCCCGCCGATGCCGGCAAGCCGGTGCCAAGCGCCGAGACGCTGCGCGAGATGCGGCTTCTGCTGCTGGAAGAGGGGCATTGCTTCCGCGATCAGGCGCTCTCCTTCTGCAAGATCCCGCCCTCGGCGCCGCGCGCACTGATGGAGGGCAGCTCGCTTGCCACGCTCGTGCAGATGGTGGGGGCGGGGATCGGGGTGACGCTGATCCCGGAGATGGCGGTGCCGGTCGAGACCCGCTCGGCCGAGGTTGCGATCGCGCGCCTGCCCGAGCCGCGGCCGCGGCGCACCATCGGCATGGTCTGGCGCCGGTCGAGCCCGCTCGCCGATCAGTTGGCGGGCATCGCCGCGATCGTGCGCGGCGTCGGGTGCGGTGACGTGGCGCACTGAGCGCGCGCTTTTGCGGTCGGGCATGGACAGCGGCCCGCGAAACCGCGACAAAGCAAGGGAAATTGGTCGCGGGCCCCGGCCCGGGGCACACGGGGATTGCGGAAGGAATTTGGGCATGGCCGGAAAGAGCGCTGCAACCGAAGAGCGGCTGTCGCAGAACCCGCACGCGGTGCGCGAGACGCGCGAGAAGAACCTCGAGGTGGCGATCGGCCGCCAGGTGCGCGAGCTGCGCAAGCGGCAGCGGATGACCGGCTCGGATCTGGCCGCGCAGACCGGGCTGTCGGTCGGTATGCTCTCGAAGATCGAGAACGGGGTGATCTCGCCCTCGCTGACCACGATCCAGTCGCTCGCCCATGCGCTGCGAGTGCCGCTGGTGCAGCTCTTTTCTGGCTATGAGGAGCCGCGCGGCTGCATGCATGTGAAGGCGGGCGAGGGGGTCGAGATCGAGCGTGCCGGCACCCGCGCCGGGCACCAGTATCACCTGCTCGGTCATATCGGCTCGAACAATTCGGGCGTGGTGGTCGAACCCTATCTGATCGTGCTGACCACCGAGAGCGACCGCTTCCAGACCTTCCAGCACGAGGGGATCGAGATGCTCTACATGCTCGAGGGCGTGGTCGACTACCGCCACGGTGAGCAGGTCTATCGCCTCGAACCGGGCGACACGCTCTTGTTCGATTCGGATGCGCCGCATGGGCCCGAGGAGCTGATCGAGCTTCCGGCGCGCTATCTGTCGATCATCACCTATCCGCAGGTTGCGTGAGGGGTGGGCGGGTGGGGCGATCTGCCCGGAATTGCGGCTTGGGGGGCTGGGGCGCGGGGAAAACTGCCCGGAAAAGCGGCACGATTTGCATCGAAGGAAATTCTTCTTCCCGGGGTGCAAAATAGATTGTGAAGAAAATAAATTGCCTGCTAGTCAATCCGTGACGGCTGA
>VSSQ01000113.1_pt3 | contig 37852 bp, 33 predicted proteins | sample 4763081 | NCBI WGS metagenome assembly VSSQ01 (sample SAMN12137344, study PRJNA551015) | bioreactor metagenome | isolation source: SDC9 anaerobic chlorinated ethene degrading culture | place: USA: Knoxville, Tennesee | collected 2015-01-01
TTATATTTTATTAATTCTAAATTTAATATATCAAACAAATAATTATTATTAAATAATTTAATTCTAGTATATAAATTATATTTTATTAATTCTAAATTTAATATATCAAACAAATAATTATTATTAAATAGATATATAGATATTTATTAATTAAATATGCAATTAATATAATTAAAAAGATAATAAAAAATTTTTACATAAAAATTATTTCTAGGTGATCACATTTTAAGCACTGTTGTTGGTAGTTATCCTGTCTATCTAAAAGAAAATAAATCTATTAAAGGAAAGATACTTTCTAATATAGGGGCTTATGACTCTTATAAATTAGCTATTCGTCATGCTGTTGATTCACAATTAAAAGCAGGCATTGATATAATTTCTGATGGTCAGGTTAGGGGTGAAATGGTTGAAATTTTTGCTAAATCTATCCCTGGTTTTGAGATTGAAGGGAATACTTATCATATTAATTCTAAAATATATAAACATAATAAATCTATTGGGGCAAGTGACTTAAAATTAGCTATTAAATATATGGAAGAATTTTTATCTAAATCTGATGATATATCTCCTGAAGAAAAATCTAAAAAAGGAGTTAAAGGAATAATTACTGGACCATCAACTATAATACAATCTTCAAAATTAGGTCCAATATATAAAGATAAAAATAAAGCTATAATTGACATGGCATATGCACTTAGAGAAGAAGCAATAGCTCTTGAAAAAGCTGGAGCTAAATTAATTCAAATTGATGAGCCATTTCTTTCTACGGGTTTAATTGATATGGAAGTAGCTAAAGAAGCTATTGATATTATAACTATGGATATAAACATTCCTGTATCTTTACATTGTTGTGGGGATATTAAAAATGTTTTTAAGGATCTTATTTCATTCAATATATCTATTATTGATTGTGAATTTGCTGGACATCCGAATAATATAGATATTTTAAAAGAAAATGCTGATTATCTGATTAAAAATGGCAAAAAAGTGGGATTGGGTGTTATCGACACTAAAAAACAATCTATTGAATCCATAGAAGAAATATCTAAAATTATTGATAAAGGAATCAGAATAATGGGTAAAAAAAATCTCTTAATCGATCCTGATTGTGGAATGAAACTTTTACCTGATGATATAGCTTTTGGAAAGCTTAAAAACATGGTTAAAGCTATGAATTTAAAAAAATAAGTATATTACTAATAATTATATTATTATTTTTAAAATAAAAAATAAATATAAAATTTCAAAACTATATAATAAGCAAATAATTTAAAAATAAAAAATATTTATTAAATAGTTAAATAGCTAATAAGAAAGTACATGAAATTCAATAAAATAAATATTAAATAATAAATATTAAATGTTAAAATAAGAAATATTTATATAAAAAAACAGTTACTTAGCTTTTAATAACATATAAACAGAACCGTAATCTGCTGAAGTATTACCTTCATTAATTATTTTTCCATTTGAATCAGTAACTATTACTTTAGTAGTCCCACTTCCTTGTTGATTAATTGTTATACTTGCATAGCTATTTATATTTCCTAAACTAATATTTTTACTACCTGAACCAGTATTTTGCGAATATTTTCCATCAATAGTAATATAAGAAGTCCATTCATTTTTTGTTTTTATTTTAATATTGTAATCTCCTTTGGGAATACTGATTGTTGATGCTGTACTATTATTTCCCTCAATTGAAATATTTACTTTACTAATTTCGTCTGTAACTTGATTAGCTACAAAAGCAAATGTTATAGCTCCAACCACACAACAAATAGCTATAACAATAATTAGTATTATAACTAATTTTTTTCCAGTACTCCACTCACTAAAACTCATTTTTACAACCTCTCATTGAAAATACATATTCTTATTAATAATTTATATTTACAAATATATAAATATTATTATTTATTTATATAATTTTTATTTTTATAAAAAAATAATATAAATTTTTTTGTTTGAATAATTAATTAATAATGGTGAGAATTAATGTTTGAAGAAGAACTACTACAAGATATAAAAAAATCTGGACATAAAAAAGAAGTTTTAAGCTTACTATTTGAAAAAGAAAGGACTAAAAATGAGCTGATGGATATTTTAAATATAAAAAGCCTTGAATTGTCGAGAATACTGAGATTTTTAAAGAAAAATGAACTTGTAAAATCGCACATGTCGTTTGATCATCATGTATTTGAGTATTATATTGCAAATGATGGGGTTGTTTTATTAACCATGCTGAATAATCAAGATTAAATAATTTAGCTAATATAATATTTATTTTCTAATTTTTGATTATTTTTTTATTAACATTTTTTTATTAACATTTTATTATTAATATTTTTTTATTAACATTTTTTTATTAATATTTTTTAAACCAAAATAATTATATTTCAATTTATATTTAATTTTTTCATATTTATTAAGAATCTATTAAATTAATTATATTTTACATTATAATTTTTAAAGGAGTTTTTTTATAGTAGTATACTTAATATATTATTATAAAATCAATATAATACAAGATATTATATGATTAATTTAACTATTCAGTTTATAAATCGAAGTAATAATTACATGATAAATAATATATTACTATGTCGGTATAAAAACATAATAAATACATTTCATAACTCTTTAATTATAATTAATTATTTAATTTTATTGATTAGTTATATAATTAATTATCATAAAATTAGTTATATATTAATGATTTATAAAAACACTTGGAGATATAAAATGCCTATATTATTAGAAGTTGATGAAATTGCTGATGGATGGGAGAAGTTAGCTAAAGAAATAATGAAAAATGGTAAAGATGTTAATGATGAAAGAGGTTCATTAACTAAAGAAATTTTGAATGTTATGGTTTCTATAAAAAAACCATTTGGAAAAAATGTTAATGGTGATTTTTTCAATATTCAATCTAATTCTAATGATATTTCGACTATCAGGGTTCCTGAAGGATATTTTTGGAAGGGTGATAGGTTAAAGACATATAGTGAACAATTTATAAGTGAAGATAAACAAGGATTTGTTTATACTTATGGTAATAGACTTAGGGCTCATTTTGATGGTGTTGATCAAATAAATGAATCAATTGAGCGACTTAAAAATTGTAGAGAATCTAGAAGGGCAATTTCTATAACATGGGATCAAGTTATTGATACAAAAAGTGATGAAGTTCCTTGTATGATTTTGGTTGATTTTAAAATAAGGGAGGATAAGCTTTATACTACAGCTCTTTGGAGAAGTCATGATATTTATGGGGCATGGTTTCCAAATGCAGTAGGTCTTAGCTATCTAGCGCAATATGTTGCAGAAAAAGTTAATGCAACTATTGAAACAATAACAATCCACTCTATTAGTGCTCATATTTATGAAGTCAATTTTTCAGAGGCTAAAGATCTTTTATAATCTTTAAAAATATTTATAATATTAAATAATTTATTATATGGCTATATATTAAATAATATTAATTCTAACATTTAATTTAATTCAATAAATTTAATAAGGATGATAGTAAAATAATTATATAATAGTAATTAAGTAGTATAAAATAATTATAATACTTATTAATTATTTAATAATGATTTGGGTTGTTTAAATAGTTTTAAATTTTTAAATTTTCATTTAGCAATATTTTATTGATATATAAAATTTGAATATTGTATTTTTAAGTGAACTAATCATTATTATTTAAATTCAACTAATTAAAAAATTTTATATTTAAAATTAGAATATTTTTAATTCAAAATTAAAACATTTTTATATTTAAAATTAGAATATTTTTATATTAAAATTAAAATAAGTTCTATAATTAAAACATTTTTATATTTAATTTTTTATATTAATAAAATTAATAATAAACTTAATAAAATTATCTAAAGGAGATATAATGAAAATTGGTATGTCACATGGTGCAGGTGGAGAAGTTATGGGAAAACTTATTTCTGAGACCATTCTTAATAATTTGTCAAAAAAATCGGTAAATGGGGGAATAGGTTTAGATGCTCTTGATGATGGGGCAACAATACCTTTAGAAGATTATGAAGTAGTTGTAACTACAGATGGTCATACTATAAATCCTTTATTTTTTCCTGGTGGGGACATAGGTAGGATTTCTGCAGCAGGAACAATAAATGATGTTGCTGTCATGGGAGCAAAACCATTAGCCATTACTAATGCAATGATAATTAAAGAAGGTTTTTCGATTGAAGATTTAGATAAAATTGTAAAATCTATGGATGAAACTTGTAAAGAAGCCGATGTAGCAGTTGTTGCTGGAGATACTAAAGTAATGGAACAAGATAAAATTGATGAACTAGTTATAGTCACTACTGGTATTGGTATTGTTGAAAAGGGTAAAGCTATAAGAGACTCTGGTTTGAATGTTGGAGATAAAATAATTATAACTGGGAGTGTTGGAGATCATGGAATGTCTTTAATGTCTTTTAGAGAAGGTTTTGGTTTCGAAACAGACCTTAAATCAGATGTTGCTCCTGTTTGGGGAATGGTAGAAAAAGCTCTTAAAGTTGGAGGTGTAACTGCTATGAAAGATCCAACAAGAGGAGGATTAGCTAATGCTATCAATGAAATGGCAACTAAATCTGGAGTTGGAGTTCTTCTTCAAGATGAATTAATACCTATAAAGCAACAAGTCAAAGCTGTTTCTGATATGCTTGGTATAGATCCTTATGAAGTAGCTAATGAAGGAAAAATAATAATGGGTGTTAAAGCGGATTTGGCTGAAGAAACATTAGCTGCAATTTCTAAAGATAAATATGGAAAAGATGCAGTTATTATTGGAGAAGTTATTGAAAATGATAATAGTCATGTTTTAATAGAAACTGAAGTTGGAGGAAAGAGAATATTAGAATCTCCAATTGCAGATCCAGTTCCTAGAGTATGTTAATTATATGCTAGGGTATTTTAAATATATAATAAGTTATTTTAATTATATATTATTTTCAATTATAATTTAAAATTATTTTTTAATATAAAACTTCATTATTATATTTATTTTAGTTCTCAATCATGATTTCTAATAATTATTTATTTACAATGGTGTTATAAATGGTGAACTTATTTAAAAAAAGGGCTTTAGCTTATATTGCTGATTATTTTGTTGTTTCAGCAGTTATGTGGATTATAGCAGAATTATTATATTTTATAATATTTCCGTTTTCAGCATTTTTTGTCTATGAATATCTAATAATATTAACGCCTATTGTTGGACTAGGGTACTTTGTTTTATTGGAAAAGAACTTAGGAACAACAGTTGGGAAACATTTATTATTCTTAAAGGTTATTTCAACAGATAGCTATAATTATAACAATAAAATTTCTTATAAACAATCTATAATAAGAAATCTTTCAAAAATTTATTGGATACCAATAATCTTTGATATTTTAATTGGAAGATTTGTTGGATCTTCAAATGAAAGGATCTTAGGAAGATTATCTAATAGTGAAGTTGTTTCTGAAGATGTTGATTATCCAAGTAAAATAAATCTAAAACAGGATAGTGATAGTTAATTTTCCTATATTTAAATATTTTAAATTTTTAAAAAATTTAAATTTTTAATATTTTATTATATTTTACTATATTTTATTATATTTTATTATATTTTATATGTTTATCATATTATATTAAAAATAGTTATAATTATAAATTTTAAAAGTTATATAAGAAAATGAAGTTTTATTTATAAGATTACAATAATAAAAGAAGTTTTATCCATAAAAATACTTTTTTAATAAAGTTTTAATTATAAAAAATTATAAAATAGGTGATTAATTTGGAAACAATTATCTGGCCCGCTTATATTGATTCAAGTAAAAGTAGAAGTGATGGAAGGAAAATAAGTAAAGATGATGCTATTTCTCATCCAAAATTAACTGAAATTGCTCGTGCTGCACGTAAATTAGGTTTAAGTCCTAAAACTGAGGATGATAAATCATATCCTAAATTTTGGTGGGATGATACTGGTAGAATAATAATTGAACGTGAGGAAGTATCTAAAAATAAGATTTTAGTTGATATTAGTCAATCGATAAAATCTTTAAGAAAAAGATAATTTATTTAAATATATTTCAAATATATTTCAAATATATTTCAAATAAATTTCAAATAAATTTTAAAATGAATATGTTTAATACTAATTTTAAATAAAAGTTCATTAATTATACAGTAATAAGTATTTAATAATAATATTATTTTGCTTTTGATTTTAAGATAATATATTATAAATTTATAATAGATATTTAAGTAAATAATTTTTTATAATACATATTTAAGTAGCTATTTATTCGCATTATTGTTATTATCGTTATTTTTTTGTCATTATTGTCATTATTAATAATAATTTTAATATAATAATTATTTAAATTTAAAAACTTTAAAGGGAAAAACATGGAAAAATTGCCTTTTGAAATGAAACAATCATTTAATAAAGCTAAAGAAATCATTGAAAATTCAGAAGATATTAAAATATATAGTCATAATGATTGTGATGGTATATCTTCGGGATCTATTTTATCTACAATCCTTGATAGACAACAAAAAGATCATGAAATTGAAATTGTTAGTTTAGATAGACTTGAAAACTTAGAAATAGAAAATGAACTAACTATTTTTTCTGATTTGGGATCTGGTCAGGAAGTTGACAAGCTAGCTAAAAATAATTCAAAGATAATTATTTTGGATCACCATCCTCCTATTAGGAATTTAAATTATACTAAAAATGTTTCTCATCACTATTTGGAAATAAATCCTCTTCATTATGGTATTGATGGTTCTTATTATGTATCTGGGGGAGGATTAAGCTATCTTTTAGCTAGAGAATTTGGTTATATTGATTTAAGTTGGATTGGAGTTCTTGCTGCTATTGGAGATATGCAAAATAGTCGTTCTGGTAAACTTGAAGGTTTAAATTCAATTATTTTAAATGATAGTATTAATCAAGGTTATGTTCAATCAATAAATGATTTATCTTTATATGGTAGACAGACAAGGCCATTATTTGTAGCTCTCTCTTATTTTAGTGATGTTAATTTACCAATAACAAACAACAGGACTGAATCAATAGCTTTAATGAAGGATTTAGGAATTCCTCGAAAGATTGGTGATAGATCTCGAACACTTAGTGATTTAGACAATATTGAAAAAGGAAAATTATTTTCAGAACTTGTTAAAATGTTATCTAAAGAAGTTCCTAAGAGATATATTCATCATGTTCCAAAGCTTGTAGCTAGTGATTCTTATGAGTTTATGATGGAAGAAAATCATACTTTTTTAAGGGATGCCTCTGAATTTTCAACAGCTATGAATGCATGTACAAGAAACAATAGGGAAGATATAGCTTTAAAAATACTAAAAGGTAATAGAACTGATGCATTAGACCAACTGGAAATTATTTCAAAAGAACATAGGAGATATCTTGCTAAAAATATTAATAGAATTGAACAAGAGGACATGATTAAGAATTTGGATAATGTACAATATTTTGATGGGGATGGTATTAAGAGTCAAGTTGTGGGAACTATTGCTGGTATGATTCTTAGCTATGGGGATTGGAAAAAACCTATGATAGGTTTTACACAGATTAGTGATGAAGATGAAGATTTAAAAGTTTCTTTGCGTTGTTCAAGACTTCTTGCTTATGATGGGATTCACTTTGGTAATATCATAAGAAAAATATCTAAATCTGTTGGAGGCAGTGGAGGCGGTCATTCTGTGGCTTGTGGAGCTTATATTCCTCTTGAGAAAAAAGAAGACTTTCTTTCTAGTTTTAATAGTCATTTAAATGGAGTTTTATAAATGAAAATTTTATTTTTAAATTTACCATATAAATTCAATATTAGCCGTGCTAGCAGATGGCCTGAAAAAACAAAAGCAGGGACATTATATTACCCTTATTGGTTAGCTTATGGTGCAGGGGTCTGTGAGAAAAAAGGGATAGATACTAAATTAATTGATTGTATTACAAAGGGTTACTCTACTGAAGATACTCTAAATGAAATATCTAATTATGGGCCTGATTATATAATGGCTGAAATTACTACTCCTACATGTTTTTATGATTTTGATACAATAAACACTATAAAAAATAAAAATCCCAATATCAAAATTATTATTGGAGGCACTCATGCAACTATATTGGCCGAAGAAGTTTTAAATCAATGTGACGGAATTGATTATATTGTTCGTCAAGAATATGATTTCACAATACCTGAAATTATCTTCACTGAGAATAATTTTGGAAATTCTGATGATAAAGGCAATATTTCTAATATTAAAGGATTGTCTTATAGGTTTAATGAGAATAATATTCAAAACACTAGTGAGAATATTAATGAGAATAAGACTAATAATCCTAATATTAATAAGAATAATAAGCCTAATATTAATAAAACTAATAATAATGGCAATATTAATGAGGAGAATCATAATAAAATCATAATTCATAATCCTGACAGAATTCCTTTAGATAATTTAGATGAACTTCCATTTGTTTCAAAGGTTTATCAGAAGTTTTTAAATGTTGATGACTATGCATATGCTTTTGCCCAAAAACCAATGATACAAATTGTAAGTGCTAGAGGTTGCCCTAACAAGTGTAATTTTTGTTCATATCCTTCTACAATGGGAGGAAGGCTATTCAGGACTAGGAGCACAAATGACCTTGTTGATGAAATAGAATATATATTAACAGAAATGCCTGAAATTAAAGAAATTTTCATTGAAGATGATACATTTACAGTTAATAATGAAAGAGTTATTGATTTTTGTGAAGAAATAATTAATAGAAATTTAAATCCAGTATGGTCTTGTAACACTCGGGTTGACCTACCTTTTGAGGTTATGAGTAAAATGAAACAGGCAGGATGCAGATTACTTGTCACTGGATATGAATCAGGCTCTCAAAAAGTTTTAGATGAAATTAAAAAGGGAATAACTCTACAACAATCTCTTGATTTTTCAAAAAATACAAAAAAGTTGGGAATTAAAGTATTTGGATGTTTTATGATTGGTTTGAAAGGAGATAATTTAGATACTATAAATGAAACTTTTGAGTTTGCAAAAAAAGTTTATCCTGATATGTGCTTTTTTCAACAAGCTGTTCCTTTTCCAGGAACTGAATTTTATGATTGGGTAAAAAATGAAGGTTATCTTATTACTGAAGATTATTCAAAATGGTTAAATAATGATGGTTATTTGAATTGTCTTGTAAATTATCCATATGCTAGTTCTGAAGAGATTGAAAAAATTAGGGATAATCTTATGAGTAAATATTATTTCTCATTTACATATATATTCAAAACATTTTTGAGTAATTTAGATTGGATAGAGTTTAAAAGGGTTGTTCGTGGAGGATATGCTTATATCTCTTTTAGAATAAAAAAATTACTGAAGTGAAAGTGATATTAATCATATTTTGCATATATTTTTATAAAATACAATTAATCTATAGGAGGTTTTTATTATTACTATTATTAGTATTGATAAATATGGCAAAAAAAATATAGCTAATGGCAAAAATGAAGCTAGTGTAAAAGACAATAATTCTATCTATAAAATTAGTATTATAATGCCTATTTTTAATGCTGAAAAACACCTTAAATCTTCTTTAGATTCAATAATTAATCAATCTATTGGCCTGGAAAACCTTCAAGTGATATTAATAAATGATGGTTCTACAGATGATAGTAAAAATATATTAAATGAATATGCAAGAAAATATGATAATTTTTTAGTTATTCATATTGAAAAAAATATTGGGGGAGCATATGGTCCAAGGAATATTGGTATAAAATATGCAAGTGCAGATTATTTAATGTTTTTAGATTCTGATGATAGATATGAACTAAATGCTTGTGAAATTCTTTATGGAAAAATATCTTCTAAAGACTATAAGGATTTAGATATTGTATTTGGTAGATATAAGCGTATATATAAAGATGAAAGTCATAATGGATATCTAGATAAAAAAAATGAAGAAAATTATGGGGAAAATAATGAAATAAATTATTCTAAAGGTCTCAATATGGAATATATTCAAAAATCATATTCTCCTTATGAAGATAATATTTTTGAATACAGTGATGATGTATTAGAAAATTACTATCTTTCGCCTCCTGCTTCTTTCTTTTGGAAAAATATTTTCAGTAATCTATTTTATGGTAAAAAAATAAAAAAATATGATTCTAATAAAGAATACATAAAAGAGATTTATATCCGAGATATTAATAATAATGTGGATATCTTAAAGATTCTCCCATCTATTTGGACAAAAATATATAGTAAAGATTTGATTATTAATAATGATATTAAATTTCCTTCTTATATATCTGGAGAAGATTTAAATTTTGTTATAGAATCCTATCTGAATGCAAAAGGAATATTATTTTTAAATGAATCATTCATAACTAATTATTATATGAGAGATTCTCAAGAAAATAAATCTATTACAAAAGATATTTCTTTTAAGCTTGTTTTAGATTCTTTAAAATCCTATAAAGCCTGTTTAGATTTATGTAATAGTTATAAATTTCAGTTTGCGGATGTAATTTTGAATCCTTTCTTACTGAACTGGATTCAACTATTTTTAAAATTCAATGGAGATAATAAAGAAAAAAAAGAACTTCTAAATTTAGCTAAACAAATGAAAAAGTCCAATAATGGAGGGCTAATGTTTAAATTATTAATCTCATTTACAATTTTTATAATAAGAATATTTTAATTTAATTAAATAGTATTATTATTTGAGTTGTTTTTATTTTTTTATAATTCTTCAAATATAAAAAATTTTAATATAAATATCATCTTATAAAATAAGTATTATAAAATATGGGTTATAAAATAAGTATTATAAAATTTTTAATATAAAAAATTTAAAATTTGTTTTTTATAAAATTTCATATAGCTAACTAATTTAATTTATTTGTTTATTTGAAATTATTCTAAAAAAAAATATTAAGTATGGATTAAAATAATTTTAAGGTATGATATTATTACAAAAGTATAAATTATTAATTGTTTAAATATAAATATAATTAAATTTAATTGTGTATGTTTAGGAAGGATATAATGAAAATCTTTAAAAAAAGAGGAGAAATGACCCATTTTCAGATATTAAGTGAGATATCAAAACAAGAACCTCATTTACGTCAAAAAGATATAGCTGAACGCTTAGGAATAACTGTACAGGCCGTATCTGAGAATATAAAAACTTTAATTGAAGAAATGTATATAACTTCTAAAGATGGAAGAGCTCCTTATAAAATAACACAAAAAGGGATAGCTAAAGTTAAAAAAGATGCTATTAGTCTTAGAAAATATTCTGATGATGTTTTAGAAACTATGAATTATTATAAGTCTATATGGCCAGCTATTGCTACTGAAGATTTAAATGAAGGAGAAGAAGTTGGTTTATTTATGGAAGGAGGACTTCTTTATGCAAATAAATCTAAACAAACTGCATCTGCTGAGGTTTTATCTGATGTTAAAAAAGGTGAAGATGTTCCTTTAAGTTCTTTAAATGGCACTATTGATTTAAAAGTAGGTCAAGTAGTTATTGTTACTTTACCAACAATTAAACAAGGAGGATCACGTAATGCTGATTTTGATTTAATTAAATCATTATATACTTCTGATTTTAAAAAATGGGGAATTGATAAAATTGATAAATTTGGGGCTATGGGAACAGTTTCCAGGGCAGTAGCTGATAAATTAAATATTCCTGTTGATATTGAATTTGCAATATCTGCTTCTAGTATATCTGCTGCAAAAAAAGGTTTAAATGTTTTAGTTTTAGTTGTTGGAGATATGTCTAAGGGCATAATAAGAAAATTAGAAGATGAAGGTATTAAATATAATATTGTGGATGCTAGTAAATAATAAATTACTTAATTTATAATAAAATATTTATAAGATTTTTATATATTTAAGTTCAATAGGAATATAACTCAATTATTCTCTTTTTTATATTATTTTTATACTTATAATTCCATATTTACTTTTTCTATTCTTTTTTATAGTTATAATTCATATTTACTTTTTCTATTCTTTTTTATAGTTATACTTCATATTTACTTTTTCTATTCTTTTTTATAGTTATAATTTATATTTACTTTTCATACTAGTTTTTTTATATATACTTTTATATTTTAATTTTTTCTTTGATTTTATACATATTTTCTCAAGATATTGTTTGATGTTATTAATGGATTATTTTGTCAAGGGGGTAATGATTATTCTCTATTATTTTAAAAATGTTATAAAAGATATTTTTTTATTTTATTTTCAATTTTAATTCATTATTTAATCTCTTTTTATCAATGATTTTATTATATATTTCTATAAACTTTTTTGTAAGTTAATAATAAATTATATATATTATAAAGATTATATAAATAATATAATATTGATTATGGTAGTATAATTATATTAAATTTTAATTTATTAAATATTTAATTATATTTATAATATTTAATTATACTAATATAGTTAATAGTAAATTAGTATAATTCTTATTTTTTTAAGAGCTAGATTTTTTATTTTTTCTTCATTTTTTCATTGAAGATTTATCATTTATTAAGTGAATATTCACTATAATATAATAAAGAATCAAAATAATGGCTGTTTTTAACATTATAAAGAATTTGCATAAAAAATTTACATGGAGACTTAACATAATGAAAAAAGAACATAATATTAAAATATTTATTTTACTATTCTTTGTAAGTGTTATATTGTCTTTTGGAACGGTTTCTGCTGCTTATAATACGATTAATGGATCTAATTTTGATGATATACAAAATACAATTGATAGTTCTAATTCTGGGGATACTATTTTATTAGGAAATAAAACTTATTATTCTAATACTAATTCTAATATTAATTTAAATAGTAATAATATTATTATTAAAGGTCAATCTTCTAGTTCTAAAGCTATTTTGGATGGTAGTGGTAGTCAGACACAGATAATGGTAATTAGGGGTAATAATGTTCGTTTAGAAAATCTGATTTTTAGAAATGCTAAAACTAATATTTTTGGTGGAGCTATTAGTACTAGTAGTGCTAATTTAAATATTGTTAACTGTGATTTTATTAATAATAATGCTTTAAATGGTGGAGCAATATATTCAACAGCTAATTTAAATATTTTTGGGGCAACATTTACAAATAATAGAGCTATAAATGGTGGAGCGATATATTCTTCATCTGGTTTGACTATTGATAAAAGTACTTTTTTTAATAATCATGCTAGTTCTAATGGTGGTGGCATTTATACTTCTAGTAAAACTTCAATTAAAGGAAATTCTAAATTTAATAGTAATTCTGCTCATAAAGGTGCAGCTATCTTTTCCAAAAAGAATAGTTTAACTATTGCTAAAACTGTTAAATTTAATAAAAATAAGGCATCAATTGGTTTATCTACATCATTAGTAAATAAAGTTGTTCAATATGGTAAAACAAAGTTGAAAGTTAAGGTTAATGGTTATAACAATAATATTAAGATTGGAGGAGATGTGCCAATATGGGCTGATAATTATAAAAGTGTTAAAATTAATGGCAAAACAGCAAAAAAATATGTTGTTAAACCGGGTACTAAATTTAAACTATATGTTAATGGCAAAGCTATAAATACTAAGTTTAAATCTAAAACAGGTTCTTATGTTGATATTAATACATACCCTACCTATGAATGGAAGGATTTCACGTTTACAGCTACATTTAATGGTGGAGGTATATTCAATAAATCAACTACTAAATTTAAATTTAGTGCTAGAATAGCTAATACTGATGTTTATAATATGGATAAAAATAAAAAATCTAAACGTTATTATCCTTATAGAAAAGATAAATTACAAATTAAGCTATCTAATGGTAAAATTATAACTAAAACTATTGGTCAATATGCATCAGATAATGCTTACCTTTTAGGAGCAGAGAAAGTACCTTCAAATTTAAGAAAATTTTTATGGGGTTACAGTGGTGTTGCTGATGTTAATCAATCTTCCATAAGCAAACAAACTCTTAAAATATTAGTTAGTTCATCTTTAAAATCCAAATCTTCAGGTGCTAAGGGTCTCTTGACTCCTGAGAAGAAACTTAGGGCTATTCAAAGTTGGGTTGGAGATAATTGTGTTTATTTGTACGAAGTTCCAGGTGGATTAATACCTCCTGCAGGTGGTGCAGAAGTTCTTAAAAGAATAAATAACAAATCTATTAAAAATGATACTAATTGTGTTGGATTTTCTAATCTTTTTGTTTCATTAGCTAGAACTGCAGGACTTCCAGTTTCTTATATTAATATTCCCGGGCATATGATTGTTGCAGCATATAGTATTAAAAATGGAAAATGGTATGGAGTAATTATTGAACCTCAGACAAGTTCAGGTAATGTATATCCAAATCAGGATAGCTTTTATCAAAAAGGACCTATGGATATTGTTTGGGATTCTAATGGAAATAAAATAATATATTATGGTATTGAGTCTGTATTTGGTGGGGATAGAACATTAGATGGTGTTAATTATTATAGTGGATTACCTATTCCTTTATGGGATTATCAAAGGTTGTTGGACTATTCTAACTATTATAATTTTGCTTATAATCCAAATAATGTTTATAAATATGTACTATGTGATGTTTTATATGTCTATTGATACTTTTGAGGGATTTTTATGAAAATATTTAAAAAAATTACTATTTTACTATTTATATTGTTAATGATTTGTACAACTATTAGTATAGTATCTGCATCATCTATAACCATAAATAATACAAACAATACCTTAAAAGATGTTGTAAATAATTATGATACTATTTATTTGGATGATGGTGTTTATAATGGTTCTATGAATAAGGGGATTAATGTTACAAAGAATACTACTATTATTGGATTAAATAAAAATTTAGCTATTATTGATGTTGGATATGGCGAATTGTTTACAGTGAGTAATGGTTCTTTGACTTTAATGAATTTAACAATAAGAAATGGTCATGGTAGTCATTTAATTTCTAATTTTAGATTATTAAATGTTATTAATACTACATTTGATAATAATCGTTATGGTAGTGAAATTTTAAGCACTGGTGAGCTTTTTGTCATTGATTCAATTTTTAGAAATGGTTTTGGTGGTATTGATAGTCTTTATGGTGGTCATAATATAACTATTAAAAGTACTGAATTTATTAATAATAGTATTGGTGGAGTTCATGGGTTGATTCATGTTTCAGGATTTGATAAAACTCTAAATTTAGATAATTTGACTTTTGTTAATAATAATGCATATGATACTTTAATTAGTATTATGGCTGATTATATTTCTTTAAAGTTGTCAAATTCAAGATTTATAAACAATACTATTGGTAGTTCAGATTTATTTTATATAAGTGGCCCATATAGTCATCCTAGTGTTCCTCATAATAAAGAACTTACAAATATTGTTGAAATAGGCACTATGGCTAATATAAATCCTTATATTCATCTTAATGTTCATTTGAAGAAAAACAACCTTATAGTTTTTAAAGCTATTTTAGCTAAATTTGGGGATGTTTTTTCCAATAAGAAGTTATATTTCTATGTTAATGGTAAGTATATTGGTTCTGCTTTGACTAATAAAAATGGTATAGCCACTTTTACCATTAAAAGATCTAATTTGAATTTTAATGTTCAAATTGTTTTTAAAAAATACAATAATACAACTAGTGCTAGAACAACTAATATAAATGAAGCTTCATTTAATGGTTCTGCTTCTAAGTATGTTATTGGTAAATCAGATATTGTTCTTAAATTAAAAAATAGTAAAAATAAAGGTAAAATGGTTTATAGAAAGTATTATATTAAAAATAATGGTAATTCTTTAGGATCAGAGACATTTAATAGAAAGATATCTTCTAAATATAAGTTAGTTAAATATAGCTATAAAAATGTTGTTTTTAATTATAATAAATCTAAAAAGTCTTTTTCTATCAAAGCTAAAAATTTGTTACCATATAAATTCAATAAAAAGAATTTAGGAATTTTAATATTAGTATATAAGAAAAAATAAAATAATTATTAGTTTAATATTTTAATATTAAACTAAATTTTTAATTATTTTTCTAATTATTAACTCAAATTTAAAAACTGAAAAAGTTTAATGACTAATAAAAAATTTTAATGACAATTAAGTTTTAATATGTGATAGATATTATTTATTACTTAATTTAACTAATTATATGAGTTAAATCATGAAATAATTCCAAATCCTTTTTGGAATTCAGATGGAGGTATATACATTATTTCTGCATAACCTCTTTTTAATAATTCTTCATTTATGCTTATTCCATCTATATATACAATTGCTAAAACTCTTCCATATTTATCTTTGTTTTTAACATCATCAATGTCTAAATAAACTGTTTTTCCAAGACATTTTTGTTTAACAAAATCTGTTGAATTTTGATAACCTTCTTCTCCTCTTTCGGGAGTATTTATTCCTACAAGTCTTATTCTACCTACTCCAGAAACATCAATTGTATCTCCATCCACAACATTTTCACAAAAACCTTTAGCTTCGTAATATTTATTATAATTTTTAGAATTTATTGTAATATTAGGGTGGTTTTCACTATAATTGTAGTTTTGATTACTTTGATTTCCATAAATATTATTATTGCTATTTGAAATATTTTGATTGTCTAAATCATTTAAAAGTTTCCCTCCAATGCTAAACAATAAAAATATTAAAAATATAATTATGATGATTCTCTTGTTTCTTTTTTTCATATATATCTTCAATTATTAAGTTCCATATTTTGTATATTAAATAAATATAATTATTATAAATTTCCATATTTTGTATATTAAATAAATATAATTATTATAAATTATAAATATATATTTATTTATAAATCATTATAACTATTATATGTGAATTTTCATGAAAAATAAGTTAATAAATAATCCAAATATTAGATATGATGCTGAAAATCATCCTAAAATTAAAGGCATTCAAATTATTAATGGTAGAAATAATTTTCCTATTAGTTGGTTAAATCAACAAGGTTATTGTGAGTATAGCTTATATCTTCAATATTTTAAAGGGATTGAAACAGCACCAACTACTGCAATGACCTTAGGAACAAAAGAACATCAAAAACTTGAAGATAAATTTAAAGAAGATGCAGTTCCAACAACTTTTGATGAGGTTTTAAAGACTTCCATGAAGGAAGCAGCTATTTCCAGAGAGTTTTTTGTTGTTGCACCAGAATATGGGATTAGGGGGTTTATCGATGAGATATGGATGACTCCTGATGAATTTGTTATTATTGATGATAAACCTGGAAAAATACCTTATCCTTCAACTATTAATCAAGTTTTAGCCTATTCTTTAGCTTTTAAGTCTATGATTAACGAATCTCCAGTAAATAGTCAAACAACATTATTCTCACAAAAAAATGATAAAAGAAAAATAAAAGCAGCTTTACGTGAGCGAGGCACAAATAACATTTTTTGGATTGAAGAATTTGATGAAAATAATGAGAAAAAAATTAAATTTTTAATAAATCGTATGCATGGACTTTTTGAAGGATCAAAGCCATTTTTACCTACAAAAAACCCTAATAAATGTAATAAATGTAGATTTCAAACCTATTGTGACCATTTTTAGCTATATTCCAATAATAAATAAAAATTACTATTAATTTTTTTTAAAAATTTTAGAAATAGTGAAAGTTATTAAAATGCCATTAATAACTCTAATTAATACTAGTAATTACTTAAAAACATTATTATTAAGTACTTAAAACATTTTTAATTAGTAATAATCATATTCGAATACTTAAAAATAATTAAAATTAATAATAATCACTAAAAATATCAGAAACTACTAAAATATACTATATACTATAAATTAAAAATCAAATTTATTAATATATAAATAATTTTACGAGGTATATTATTTTATTAATTGATTCATTACAGAAAAAATAGAAAAATATAATATTCTATTTTTGATGGAGAATATTCTTTTTAAGTTAAAATATTCTTTTTAAGTTAGAATATTTTTTAAGGAGAATATTATTTAATATAATAAGATTAATCTCTCTAAATTATTTTTTATATTTCCTTCTGAGGTATAATTTATAAATAATATAATAAACTATTATAGCAATTATAATATATATTAAAATCCAACCCCAAAAACCAGGATCAAAGCCCATGCCTGAACCATAGTTTACACCATATGCCATTTTATCACATATTCCTTTTTATAATTTAATAGATTTATATTTGTTTTTCATACACTATAAATTTTTATATAAATCAAACTTTTTACATATAAAATTATATTTTTGAAAATTATCTATTATTTTTGAATAATTTTTGTAAAATATAGGTATTTTCCTATTTAATATTAATAATAATTTTTATTTTTATTCCTGCAAAGTGTTTATTAAAAATTAATGAAAAAATATAATTGATAAGAGCATTTAAATACAACTAGCAATATAATAAATAATGTTATATTTAATAGAAATAAATCATTAAGTTTATATTTATTTTAACAATATTTTTTTAAGTATTTTTTCTATAATAATTTTATAATAATTTCTATTAATATATGTTAATTGTTGCTAGTAATAGCTATTATTATTTATTAATAATATCCATTAGTAATATTTATCAATAATCTTTTATTAATAAATGATTTATTAATATATTTGGTATTTTGCTAGTTTTAGAATTATTAATAATTAGTATACTGCATATATTCTATAAGTGAAATCAATATGATGTAATATTTATATTATGGGATTATACTTAAAGGATATGTATAAATTAACGATATATAAATCAAAAACTAATAATATTATGAAAATTCATTAATAGAAATGATATATAATGTATTAGTTTATATTTTAATTATATTTATTTAATAAGGAAGATTTTATGGAACAAACATCATTTTATAATTTTGATATATCAAATGAAATTAAGAAAGCAATAAAAGATATGGGTTTTGAAGAACCAACACCAATTCAAGGTTTAACAATACCTGAAGCTCTAGAAGGTAAAGATATTATTGGACAAGCACAAACTGGAACTGGTAAAACAGTTGCATTTGGAATACCTGTTTTAGAGAAAATTTTTGTTGAAGATAAAGCCCCACAAGCTATTATTATATGTCCTACACGTGAACTTAGTTTACAAGTAGCTAAAGAATTGGGAAAATTATCTTCTTTTATGAAAAAGTTACATGTACTTCCAGTATATGGGGGTCAACCTATTGGAAGACAAATTAGGGCTCTTAAAAAAGGAGTTCATATTATCATTGGGACTCCTGGTCGTATAATTGATCATATTGAAAGAGGAACTTTGGATTTATCTGGAATAGAAACAGTTGTTTTAGATGAAGCTGATGAAATGCTTGATATGGGATTCAGAGATGATATTGAAAAAATATTAAGAAAAACTCCTAAGAATAGGCAAACTTTGCTTTTTTCAGCTACAATGCCAAAAGCTATTAAGAAATTAACTCATCATTATCAAAAAAATCCTAAACATTTAAGAGTAGCTCAGCACTTGATAACTGCTCCTGAAATTGAACAAATATATTTTGAAGCAAGGGAAAAGATTAAACTTGAATTATTCTCTCGATTAATGGATATATATGATTTAAACTTAGTTTTAGTATTTTGTAATACTAAAAGGAGAGTTGATCGTCTTGTAAGGGATTTAAAAAGCCGTGGTTACGATGTTGATGGTATCCATGGAGATATGAGACAGGCTCAAAGAGATAAAGTAATGAACAAATTCAGAAAAGGAAAAATCGAGATATTAGTTGCTACTGATGTTGCTGCAAGAGGTATTGATGTTCCTGATGTTGAAGCTGTTTTTAATTATGATGTACCTAATGATAATGAGTATTATGTACATAGGATTGGAAGAACTGGACGAGCTGGAAAAACTGGTTATGCATTTACATTTGTAGCAGGAAAAGAGATATATAAACTCAGAGATATTCAAAAATATACAAAATCAAAAATAAAACAACAGAAAGTCCCTTCATTGGATGATATTAAAAATATTAAAGATAATTTAGTCTTAGATAAAGTTAAAAAATCCATAGAAGATAATAACTTGAATAATGAAATTCATCAGGTAGAATCTTTGATTGAAATAGGATATAATTCAATAGATATTGCAGCTGCTTTGATGAAAATGTTTAAAGATGAATAGGAATATTATTTAATTTTCCTAAATTATTTTTGTATATCTATAATTTTCATCTTTATTTCCTTTTTTTATTTACTATTTTTTATTTTTCTTGTTTTTAATGCTAAATTTATTAATTATTTTTTTATTTCTTTTATATTTATTTTCAATCTTTAATTTTATTATTTTAAACTATTTTATTCACTATTTTTTATATTATAATTAAAAAAAATAAAAAAATAATTTAAAAAATTAATATAATAAGTAGTAAAATTAAAAATAATATAAAATGAGAAATTATATAATTAAAATCGTAAAATTAAAGATATATAATTAAAAATATAAAACTAAAAGATATAAAAATAAAGTATTATAGATAAATATATAAAAATCAAATTTATAAATTAATTTTTCATGAATAGAAGCTAAAAAAAAGTTAATAATATATAAATTATTAACTAATCATAATAAAAAGCTAATTTTTTATATATTTTCAAACAATAATTCCATCATGTCTTGAACTGTATATTTATTTGGATATATTGATTTCACTTTAAATTTTTTAAGAGTTTTATCTGTAATAGGTCCAATAGCTACAGTTAAAATACTATTTGATAATTTATTAACTAATTCTGGAATTTGTTCATCACTCGCTATTTTAAAAAGGTTTTCTGCAGTTAATGGACTTGTAAATGTAATTGCATCAATTTCAGAGCTTAGTATTTTACTAATTAAAACTTCAATTCGCACTGTATCAAGGGGAATAATTGATTCATAACTTTCAGCGAGTATGACATCAGCACCCATTTTTTCTAACCCTTCTGGAAGGGTATCTCTAGCACTCAATGTTCTTGGAAGTCCAATAAGACTATTATTAATGTTAATCTCTTTGAATGATTCAAGAAGTCCTTCTGCGGTATATTCATCAGGAACAAGATCTGTGCCTAAACCATATTCATTTGCCATTTCTTGTGTTTTATGTCCTATAGTAGCAATTTGACAGTTTTCATTAATCAACTCTCCAAAATTAGGATAAAATTTGAAAATTGACTCTATGGATGTTGGAGAAGTAAATATCAACCAGTCTAAATCATCAGCTAATTCAATTAGTGATTTAAGAGATTCTGTATTGGTCAATTTCAATTCCAATGTTGGAGCTATAAATGGTGTTGCTCCATATGATTCTACAATTGATACAGCTTCATCTACTCTATTAAAAGGTCTTGTGATAGCTACTATTGTTTCTTTTTCACATTTTTTCATATTTACATCTCCTTTATTGAATCTATTGGAAATAAAATTGATTATTGTATTTTTAATATCATTATTCTAAATATTTATCTGGTTCTAAATATTAATTATTATCTTTAAAACTTTTTATTTCTTTAAAAACATCTATAACATTTCCAACAATTAATATTGCAGGAGTATTAATATCTTTTTTAGCTATATTTTCCAATGTTCCAAAAATAATTTTTTCATTAGGAAGTGTACCATTTTCAATAACGCATGCCGGTGTTTCAGGACTTCTATATTTCATCATTTCGGCAGTATTTTCTTGTATTTTTCCTATTCCCATTAAAACAATTATTGTATCTGTAGTATAATCCCATTTAACTTGTTTTTTATCTTTTGTAGGATCTTCATGTCCAGTAACAACTGTAAATGATGTAGCTACTCCTCTATGAGTAACTGGAAGACCAACTGTTGTTGGCGCTCCTATAGCTGAGGTTACACCAGGAATAACTTCAAAAGGGATTTCCTCTTTTATAAGTTCTAATATTTCTTCTCCACCTCTTCCAAATACAAAAGGGTCGCCTCCTTTGAGTCGGACAATGGTTTTATTTGATTCATTCTTTGCTTCATTAATAATAATTTTATTAATTTCTTCTTGAGATTTATAATGTTCTCCTGCTTTTTTACCTACATAGATCAATTTTGCATTAGGAGCATGTTGTAAAATATCTTCATTAGCTAATCTGTCGTATATAACAACATTTGCTCTTTTTAGTGCTTTTATAGCTTTAAGTGTAATAAGTTCGGGATCTCCAGGACCAGCTCCAACCAGATAAACAGTCATATATTCACCTTAATATTTAAATTTTTATTTAAATTTCAATATTTAATTTTTTATTTAAATTTCAATATTTAATTTTTTTTAAATTTGAATTATTTATATAAATTTCTATCTATTTGATTAATATTTATAAATTTTTCAAAATCCCTTTAAAAAAATTTAAACCATCTACTGAACCTAAAATTTCTTCTGATGCTCTTTCTGGATGGGGCATAACTGCACAAACAAGTCCTGATTCATCACAAACACCAGTGATACCTTCAAGAGAACCATTTGGATTTTTATTAGAAAACTGAAGAACTATTTGGTCTTGACTTTTCAATAAATCAATATCTTCAACAAAGTATCTACCTTCAGCATGAGCAACTGGCATTTTAATTATGTCATCTTTTTTGAAATTACTTGTAAATGGAGTTCTGTTTGTTGATACTTTCAAATCAACCCATTCACAATTAAATTTTGGATCTTCATTTACAGTAAAAATTCCTGGAACTAAACCGATTTCAGCTAGAATTTGAGCACCATTACATATTCCAAGCACAGGTTTTTCTTCTTTCACAAGAGATTTTATTCCTTCCACTACTGGAGTAATCGATGCTATTGCTCCTGCACGCAAGTAATCTCCATAAGAAAATCCTCCAGGTATAACTACTGCATCTAAATAGCTAAGATCTTCTTTGTTCCACCATACATATTCTCCTTCTCCACCAGCTAATTCGATTGCATGATAGACATCTCGATCACAATTAGATCCGGGAAACCTTATTACTCCTATTTTCATCTCTTTTTACTCCCCATTAACTATTTACAGTTATTTCATAATCATGAATTACCGGATTACAAAGCAATCTTTGACACATGTCATCAACTTCTTCTAGAACTTTTTCTTCATTTTCTTCTTCAATTTGGAAAGTAATAATATCTATGGTATCAGTATTTTTAACTTTATATCCAAGTAAGTCCAGTGCTCTTTCTATTGTTGAACCTTCTGGATTTAACATTCCTTTTTTTAATGAGATTTTAACTTCAACATCAAACATCATTTTATCACATTTAATATGGTATTTTTGATTATTTTTAAATATTTTTAGAATTATTAATTTATTTAATTAAACTTCTCATTTAGAAAGAAACTCCCCATTTAGCAAGGTCTTCTTTATTAACTATCATGTTACATACTTGTTCATAAATATCCATAACATTATCTTGACCTTTTCTAAAAGAATCTTTATCTAAAGTTTCTAGGGTATCAATATCCCAATATCTACATGTATCAGGACTAATTTCATCTCCTAAAACAATATTTCCTTTTTCATCTTTTCCAAATTCAAGTTTAAAATCAACTAATAAAATTCCTTTTTCTTTTAAAAATTCACTTAATATTTTGTTTATTTTAAGAGTAATATTTTTTATTTCATCTAGCTCTTCTTGAGTAGCTATTCCTAAGCTAATAGTTATTTCATCATTTAACATAGGATCATGATATTCATCATTTTTGAAATCCATTTGGATAATAGGGGGATCTAATTTTTGATTTTCTTCAAATGGAAATCTTTTAAGTAAACTTCCAGTAGCTATATTTCTAGCTATAACTTCAAGAGGGATCATATCTAACTTTTTAGATAGCATTGATCCATTTTCGATTAATTTAATATACTGTGTTTTTATATTATTGGATTCTAATACTTCAAAAAGTTTTGAAGAAATTAATGAGTTGCAGTGCCCTTTGCCTTTTAAATTATCCTTTTTTTCACCATCTCCTGCGGTGATATCGTCTCTAAAAGCAACAATAACTTCATCATCTTTTTCAGTTTCATAAACATCTTTAGCTTTTCCAGCATAAATTAAATTTTTAGTTTCGCTCATATAAGACACCAAAATAAGTTTAATTACAGATTTTAAAACATTGCAGTTTTTAATTATTATTTAATACAATTGATATTCAGGTTATTTTAATTATAATTGATCTATAGAAGTATATTAAATATTTTAAGTATTCAATATATTTTTAGATTATTCAATATAAATAAATATTTTAATGATACAATTAATATATTTTTGATATATATTTTTATATTATATATCTTATAAGATTAAATTTTATATCACATATTTTATCAAGATTAATTTCATATTACATATTTTATAAAATTAAAATTTTATATTAATTAAATTTTATATTATATATTTTATCAAGATTAATTTCATATTAAATATTTTATAAAATTAATCTCATTTTTATAATCAATATTAACTTTTTTTCATGATTATTATCATTATTTCACATATTTTATATTAAATCTTAATATAATTTGGATAATCTAGTGTTAAGTATATATATCTAATTTTACTTATACATTACTAGTTCTAATATTATGTATATCTCTTTATTAAATATGTTTTACATGATTAATAACTTTAATTGAAAACTGATTTTTAATTATTTTAAAAATGAGATAATAAATTTAATTTTTTGATAAATTATAATAATAAAGATAAATATTAATAATAGATAATACAAATATTTAATTAATATTAATTAATATTAAACACTATTAATCAATATTAAGTAAAGATAATTTAGAGAACAAATTTATACATTTTACTAAATATTAACAAATATTTAATTCAATATCAAATTCAAACATTAATTCAATATAATGTAATTCAATAGTTTATATTAAATAAAATTTATATCAATAAATATTTAAATTTAACAAATATTTAATTAATTATTTACAGATTATACAATTTGATTAATAATAGTTATATTAATATATTTAAAATTAATAGATTTACAATTAATAGATTTGCAATTAATAGATTTACAATGGGTAAGATTATGTGTGGGATTGTTGGATGTGTATTAACTAATAGAAAAGCAGCTCCAATTCTTTTAGAATGCATTAGCAAGCTTGAATATCGAGGGTATGATTCTGTAGGAATTTCTACAGTTGATGAAAATGGTATTCACTTAAAAAAAGGTTCAGGTAAAATTAAAGAGGTGGATGACAAAATTGATCTTGGAGAACTTCCTGGGTCTACAGGAATAGCTCATGTTAGGTGGGCAACTCATGGAATACCTAGCAAAGAAAATTCACATCCTCATATCAGCAATGAAGGAAATATTTCTGTTGTACATAATGGAATAATTGAAAATTTTGGTGAAATTAGGGAATCACTTGAATCTGAGGGCTATATATTCCATTCTCAAACAGATACAGAAGTCATCCCTATTTTAATTGAAAAATATATGGATAAAGGGTTTAACTTAGAAGATGCCTTGAAAAAAACTCTTAAGATTATAAAAGGATCATATGCTATAGGGGCAATCTCTAAAAATAATCCTAATGAAATAGTAGCTGCGAGAAAAGACAGTCCATTGATTATTGGTGTTGGAGATAAAGATTATTTCATTGCTTCTGATGCACCAGCTATATTAAATTATACAAAAAATGTTATATATGTTGATAATGGGGAAATAGCTATACTCAATCATGATGGAGTAATTGTTAAAGATTCTAAAGATAATATTGTTGATAAAAAGATCAATCTTATTGAATGGGATGCAGAAATGGCTCAAAAAGAAGGTTATGATTATTTCATGCTAAAAGAGATCCATGAACAAGATTCTGCTATTAAAGATACACTTTCTGAAAGAGATAATATTAATGAAATAATAACTGAAATAGGAAATATAAGTAGAATATGTTTTGTTGCTTGTGGTACTTCTTATCATGCTTCTTTAACAGGTAAGTATTTAATTGAATCAATGGCAGGAATTCCCACCGATGTTATTCTTGCTTCAGAGTTTAAATATTCTGCTAATACTTTAAATAAAGATACTCTTGTTATATTTATTAGTCAATCTGGAGAAACTGCAGATACACTTAAAGCTTTGAAAGTAGCTAAAAAAACATCTAAAACACTTGCTATTGTGAATGTTTTAGGAAGTTCAGCTACTCGTGAAGCTGATTTTGTTATATATACTAGAGCAGGTCCTGAGATTGGGGTAGCTGCGACAAAAACTTATATTAGTCAATTAATATGTATATACATGTTTGCCGCGATTTTAGCAAATAATAAAAAACTATTGGATAGTCTTGATGAAGTTCCAGAATATATTTCTGAAATTTTAGCTAAAGAGGGAGAAATAAGTGAAATTGCATCTAAATATATTAATGTAAATGATTTCTTTTTCATTGGAAGAGGTTTATCTTATCCAACAGCATTAGAAGGAGCTCTCAAACTAAAAGAAATAACATATATTCATGGTGAGGGATATGCTGCAGGAGAGCTGAAACATGGTCCATTAGCCTTAATTGATGATAATGTCCCAGTTGTTGTTATAGTGCCTCCCGGAGATAATTATGATAAAACAATAAGTAATTTAGAGGAAGTAAAAGCTAGAGGTGCTAATGTAATTGCTATTGGATCTTGTGCTGATGAATTTATAAAAACAGAAGTTACAGACTCTTTTTGTATTGATGAGAATGTAAATGAGATTATTGCACCACTTATTTATGTTGTTCCATTACAATTATTGTCATATTATATTAGTGTAAAAAGAGGATTAGATCCAGATAAACCTAAAAATTTAGCTAAATGTGTTACTGTTGAATAAAATTATTTTTAATCTTTTTATAATTTATTTTATTATTTAATATTTTTAATAATAAATATTTTTAATAGTTAATAAATTAATATTATATTATAATATGAATGAATATTTGCTTTGTAAAATGAATTAATTATAATTAATTATTCTAAAAATTTAATTCTATATAAATTTGTTTATTTTAAAATTTATTATTTAATTATATTTTTGTTATTTTTTTATAAATTAACCAATTTTTCAGTTTTATTTATATAATACTTTAAATAATAATATAATATAAAAATTACATATATAATAAACAATTACATATATAATAAACAATTACATATATAATAAACATTGAGGAACTAAAATGTCAGAAACTGCCGGGATGATCCTCTGCGGAGGATTTGGAAAACGACTTAGACCTATAACAGAAAAAATTCCAAAACCACTCGTTGAAATTAAAGATGATTACACTATTTTAGATAAGCAATTATTTGATTTTAAAAATGCTGGTGTTGAGGATGTTTACCTTTTAACAGGATTTTTAAATGAAAAAATAAAAGAAAGATTTGGGGAGGAACATAAGGGGGTAAATATTCATTATGTCATAGAAGATGAACCCCTTGGAACATTAAATGCAATTCGTCTAGGTATGGATGCAATTGCTAACGATTATAAACAATGTATCATTCGTAATGGTGATGTTGTTGCTGATTTAAACCTTAAAAAAATGATTGAACAAGGTGAAAAATCAGACTATCCATTTAATATTTTTATAACACAGATGCAATCTCCTTATGGTATTGTTGAAACTAGTGGTGATAGATTAGTTTCATTTAAAGAAAAACCTCTTCTTGATTATTATATAAATGGTGGTGTTTATTTTTCTAAAGGGGGAATTGATTTTGGAGATTTTAAAACAGGAGATATAGAAAAAACACTATTTCCCTTAATGGCTAAAGAAAATAAAATTGGGTATTACAAAGAAGATGGTTTGTTTTGGATGGCTATAGATACATCTAAAGAGCTTGAAACAGTCAGACAGGAATATGAAAGTAGAACTGATAAACCATGGGGATATGAAAAAGTTTTAATTTATACTGAAAAATATTTGACTAAAGAACTTTTCATCAAGGAAGGCTTTCAAACTAGTTTCCATTATCATGAGAAAAAGGATGAAACAATGTATATACTTTCTGGAGCCGGTTATATAGATTTCAATGATAGAAAAGAATACTTTGGTAAAAATGATACAATAAGAATTGAGCCTGATATTAAACATTCTATTGTAGCTACTGAAAACACAATACTTCATGAAGTTTCAACACCTTTCTTAGATGATACTGTAAGAGTAAAGGATTTTTACACTCGATAGTAAATAAAAATGTTTATTTTAAGATTTTTTCCATATAAATAAAATAAAAATGTTTTCATTGGGTTGTAGTGATTATAAATGAAATCTGCACTTGTATATATAAATAATTTTGGCGTTAAAACTATTTTTGGGCGAGGCCCTGATTCAACTTGGATAAATCATGGAATTTCTTTAATAATTGCATATTGTAATCAATTAGGTGAAAAAATTGATTTGATTAATATGGGTGAATTATCTAGTTGGGACGAATTTAATGAAAAAATCAGAGATTATGATATTGTAGGTTATAGTATTGTTTCGCCAGATGTTGGAAATGCTTTTAAAGCAATTGAAATTAATAAAAAAGCTAATCATAATGCTGTAATCTGTGTTGGAGGGGTTGATCCTTCTGTTGATATTGATAAATATAAAAGTTCGGACATGATTGATCAAATAATTATTGGCGAAGGTGAAATAGCTTTTTATAATCTTATTTGTGATGTTAAAAATAATAATAATGTAAAAAAAGTTGTAATTGGAGATAAGATTGAAGATTTGGATAATATTGATTTCATAAATAGGGATTTATGGCAACCTGAATTTCCACGTTTAGGTGTTGATTTAGAAACACCTTATGCAACTGTTTTATCTGGCAGAGCATGCATTTATAATTGTAGTTTTTGTCAACCTGCGACGAAAAAGATTTTTGGTAACAAAGAAAGAATTAGGTCTCCTAAAAATTTTGTCAATGAACTTCAAATGCTTAAAGAAAAACATGGTATGAAATCTTTTTATATTCTTGATGATAATGTATTACAAAATAGAGATTGGCTTGAATGTTTTATTAGAGAATATGAAATGAAAGATATTAATTGTCGTTTTATGATTTCTGGAAGAGCAGATAATATTTATAAAAATAGAGATCTGTTTCCAAAACTAAAAGAATTAGGTTTAAGTTGGTGTTGTGTTGGTTTTGAATCGGGTTCAGACAAAATTTTAAAATATCTTAAAAAAGGATCTAGTCTTGATTTAAATCTAAAGGCTTCAGATGTTTTAAAGAGTAATGGTGTTAATATAATAGCATTTATCATGTTTGGCTTTCCTATTGAAACTAAAGAGGATATTTATTCTTCTTTAAAATTTATAAAAAAAATAAATCCCCGAATCTGCGAACCTTCTACATATACACCCTTTCCAGGTACTGTATTGTATGAAGATTTTAAAAATAAAAATTTGTTATATTCTTTAACAAGTACAGTTGCTCCGAATGCAATAAAGATTAAAGGAGTTAAATATATTTATATACATTATATTATTTTTCGGATTGTATATTCAACTTCAAAGGATTTTAAGCAAAAATTATTTAATGTTATTTATCAATCATATTTAGGTTTCAGGGTTTTGATTGATTTTTTTACTAGGCAACTTATTGAATAGGAGGTTTGTTGATTGATAAATATTGTTTATAGTTCTGATGAAAATTTTGTTCCATATCTAAGTGTCTCATTGATTTCTTTTCTTGAACATAATTATTCTGATTTTGATAAAATTGTTTTTTATATATTAGATAATGGTATTTTAGACAGAAGTAAAGAGAAATTAAAAATTTTATGTGAAGATTTTGGTTCTGAATTATATTTTATTGCTACTAGTGATATTGAGAATAAATATAATATAAAATTAGATTTAGGTTCAAGAGATAGTAATTCTTATCCATTTAGTGCTTATTCTAGATTATTTCTTTCTACCCTTTTAGATGTAGATATTAAAAAGGTTCTTTATTTAGATGCAGATAGTCTTGTTGTAGGTTCATTTAAAGAATTATGGGAAGAAGATATATCTAGTTATCTATGTGCGGGTGTTTTAGATATTATAAATCCTGTGACTAAAATAGAATCGATGATTATTGGTAGAGAGGATGATCCTTATATTAATACTGGTGTTCTTTTGATAAATTTAGATAAATGGCGGTTTGATAATGTTGAAAAGAAATTTATAGATTTTATAGAAAAATATAATGATTTTAACTTTTTACATGCTGATCAAAGTGTATTAAATGCTGTTTTCACCGATAAATCTAAAATTTTAATTTTGAACCCAGAATTTAATGTTACACTTTCTTTATATGAACTTGAATATAAAAACATTAGTAAATATGTTGTTTTTGATTATTATAGTAAAAATGTTGTAGAAAAGGCTAAAAAAAATCCAATCCTCCATCATGCTACTACTACTTTTTACTGGGGGAGACCATGGGTTTTGGGTAATATTAAAATACCTTATTATGATTTATATAAAAAATATGCAGAAAAGTCTCCTTTTAAAGATAGGATTTATATTAAAGGTAAAAAACTATCTTTAAATGAAAAATTTTCAGAATTTTTGATAAAAAGAGTTTCTCCATCATTTTTTATATTTTTACTAAAAAAAAAGAAGAAATTAAATAATTTTATTAAATAAAGGGTCATGTTTATTTTGGAATGAATTTGTAGGTGATTTTAATGAAAAGAATTTTAGTAACTGGGGGCGCTGGTTTTATAGGTTCTCATTTGTGTAAAAGGTTGCTGGATGATGGAAATGAAGTAATTTGCTTAGATAATTATTTCACGGGTAGAAAGAAAAATATTATTTCTTTATTGGATAATCCTTACTTTGAATTGGTAAGACATGATGTGACATTTCCTTATTATGTTGAAGTTGATGAGATTTATAATTTAGCTTGTCCGGCTTCACCAGTTCATTATCAACATGATCCTATAAGCACTGTAAAAACTTCTGTAAGTGGTGCAATTAATATGCTTGGGCTTGCAAAAAGGACTGGTGCATGTATTTTACAAGCTTCAACTTCTGAAGTCTACGGTGATCCAATTATTCATCCTCAAAAGGAAGATTATTGGGGTAATGTAAACCCTATTGGTATTAGAGCTTGTTATGATGAAGGTAAACGTTGTGCTGAGACTTTGTTTATGGATTATCACCATCAAAATAATCTAGATATTAAGATTGTTAGGATATTTAATACTTATGGTCCAAAGATGACTCCTAACGACGGTAGAGTTGTTTCAAATTTTATTATACAGGCTTTAACTGGAAAAGACTTAACAATTCACGGTGATGGACTTCAAACCCGCAGTTTTCAGCATGTTCATGATTTAATTGATGGTATGGTTTGTATGATGGGAACTAAGAATTTTATTGGGCCGGTTAATATTGGAAACCCAAATGAATTTACTATTTTAGAATTAGCTAATACTATTTTGGAACTTACTGATTCTAATTCCAATATCAAATATCTTCCTTCAGTTCAAGATGATCCAAAACAGAGATGTCCTGATATTAGTTTAGCAAATGAAAAGTTAAATGGATGGAACCCTTCGATTTCTTTAAAAGAGGGCCTTAAAAATACTATTGATTATTTTGAAAAAGAATTATTTAATAATGATTTAATGTAATGTATGTTTTGATAATTAAATTTAATTTTTCGAGGTGTTATAATGAAGCTTTCACTAATTTCTAGATCATTCCAACCTCGTATACAAGGAATTGGAGTATATTCTGAAATGCTTTATGAATCTATTAAAAACAATGATAATTTAGATATTATAAAAATATCACAAGATGATAGTTTTTTCATCAAAAATAACCCTTTAGGTTATGTATTTTTTATATTAATTGAATTACCATTTAAATTGAAAAAATCAGATATAAACCACGCATTAACTCCGATGGAAACTTTTTATTTAGATCCAAAAAAGACAGTAGTAACTATATATGATTTAATACCAATAAAAATTGCAGAAAATAGTTCTATATTAACCAAAGCATATAAAATTTTGTTTAATCAGGCTATGAAAAAATCTATTAGATGTAATAAAATTGTGGCTATTTCTGAAGAAACTGCAATGGATATTCAAAAATATTATAATGTTGATCATGATAAAATTAAAGTTATAAGGCCATGTATAATACAAACCCTCTTTCCTAAAAATGAAAAACATGAAAAATTTTGTATTGGGACAATATCTCAATTAAATAGTAGAAAAAGAGTTGATTTACTCATTAAAGCTTTTATAAAAGCAGATATTCCCGATTCCAAATTATTAATTGGAGGTTCAGGTCCTGATCTTGAAAATTTAAAAAAAATCGCAGATAATAATGATAAAATTGAATTCTTAGGTTTTGTTCCAGATGAGAATATTAATGATTTTTATAATTCTTTAGATGTTTTTGTTTTTCCAACAATCATGGAAGGTTATGGACTTCCAATTGTGGAAGCTATGGCATGTGGAAAACCAGTTATAACATTAAATGATGCACAAATCCCGTTAGATATTAAAAAAAGAACTCATATTTCTACATTAAATAGTCTGGCTGATGATTTGAAAAATAAAAAATTTCATTGTAATATTGGGTCTAATTTAAATTTTGCTATGGACCATTCTCCTAAAAATTTGGGAAAAGAGATGGAAAAAATTTATAATAGTTTTGATGTTTAATATAATTAAAATTTATTAGAATTAATCAAGGGTAGTTTGATAAATATATTTATGAATGTTTGGTTATGATATATGATTTCTGGTGATTTATTTGGATATAAATTTGATTTCACGTTCTTTTCAATCTCATAAACAGGGAATGGGTAGCTATTCAAGGGTACTTTATGAAAGTATTAAAAATAATGAAGATTTTAATATTAAAATGATTTCTCAAGATGATAGCCTAATTCAAAAGGATAGTCCTTTAGATTATTTATTCTTTTCTTTCATTGAATTAAGATTTAAAATAAAGTCTGCAGACATATATCATGCATTATCTCCAATAGAAAGTTTTTATTTGGATCCTAATAAATCTATTGTTACTATTCATGATTTAATTCCTATAAAAATGGCTGAAATAAATTCTAATGGAATTCAAGGTAGACTACTCAAATATGTCTTCGATAAATCAATGAAAAAAGCAATTAATTGTAAAAAAATCATTGCAGTATCTGATGAAACTGCTAAGGATGTTGAAAATTATTATAATGTGGATTATAATGATATTTCTGTTGTTAGACAGGCCATCAAAAGTGGTTTTTATCCAAAAAATGTTAAAAATGATGTATTTACAGTTGGTACTGTTTCTCATTTGAATGAGAGGAAAAGAGTTGACATACTGATAAAATCATTTTTAAAAGCAGATATTGAAAATTCAAAGCTTTTAATTGGAGGTAAAGGTCCAGAACTTGAAAAATTGAAGAAAATTTCAAATGGAGATTCTAGAATAAAGTTTTTAGGTTTTATTTCTGATGATAAAATGAATGATTTTTATAATTCTTTGGATGTTTTTGTTTTTCCAACAATTATGGAAGGTTATGGCTTACCAATTGTTGAAGCTATGGCTTGTGGAAAGCCTGTTATAACTCTTGAAGATGGATTAATACCATCAGATATTAAATATAAAACTTTTATTTCGTCAAAATCTAATCTATCTAAAGACTTAATTAATAATTCTTTTAAATGTGATATAAAATCTAATATGAACTTTGCTAATGAACACAACTTAGAAAAAATGGGTAATGATTTGATGAAGGTTTATAAAGAAATGTTATAAAATTTAGAAAATTATAAATTAAATTTAATATTTTTATAATATTATTTTTTTATTAAGTTTAAATATTATTTTTTTAATTATTATTTCTTTAATAAAATTATATAATAAAATTATATTATTGATTAGTAAAGTTTATTTTATTTAAAATGTTTTTCAATAATTTACGTATCTATAATAAAAAAAGAAGTGAAAATATGATTGCATTAATTACAGGTATTACTGGACAAGATGGTTCTTATTTAGCAGAATTATTATTAGAAAAAGGTTATGAGGTTCATGGATTAGTTAGAAGGAGTTCTTCTTATAATACTAAGAGAATTGAACATTTATACTTAAATGAATTAATTGAGGATAGTCATAAAGATAGAAAAATTCAACTTCATTATGGTGATTTAAATGATTCAACTAATTTAATGTCTTTAGTAAATAAAATAAGGCCTGATGAAATTTATAATTTAGCTGCACAATCCCATGTTAAAGTTTCTTTCGAAACTCCAGAATATACTGCAAACTCTGATGGACTTGGTGTTTTAAGACTTTTAGAGGCTATTAAATTATCTGGACAGGATAATATTAAATTTTATCAAGCTTCTACTTCTGAATTATATGGTTTAGTTCAAGAAACTCCCCAAAATGAATCAACTCCTTTCTACCCAAGAAGTCCTTATGGTGTTGCTAAATTATATGGGTTTTGGATAACAAAAAATTATAGGGAAGCTTATAATATTTTTGCTTCTAATGGTATTTTATTTAATCATGAAAGTCCAAGAAGAGGTGAAAATTTTGTTACAAGAAAAATTTCAATAGCTGCTGCCAGAATCTCTTTAGGATTACAGAAAAAATTATATTTGGGGAATTTAGATGCTTCAAGGGATTGGGGTCATGCAAAAGATTATGTTGAATCCATGTGGAGGATTTTGCAACATAAAAACCCTGATGATTTTGTTATTGCAACGGGAGAAACTCATACGGTAAGAGAATTTGTAAATTTAAGTTTTAAAGAGGTTGGAATTGATATAAAATGGGTTGGTCAAGGTATTAATGAAAAAGGAATTAATTCAAAAACTGGGGACATATTGGTTGAAATTGATCCTATATATTTTAGGCCTACAGAAGTTGATTTACTATTGGGTGATTCTCAAAAGGCAAGAAAAGAACTGGGATGGAAACCAAAAATACCATTTAAGGAATTAGTAAAAGAAATGGTTCAAAATGATTTAAAGATGGTTAAAATTAGGTAAATAATCATCTTCTCTTGAAAATTTATGTTTGAAATAAATATTTAACATTTTTAATTATTATTCATTGTTTGATGATTTTATGAACTGGAATAACAAAAAAGTTTTAATAACTGGAATATCTGGATTTGTAGGTTCTTATTTAACTAAAGAACTACTAAATAGAGGGGCTAATGTTTTTGGATTTGATAGGAAAGTTAAAAAAAGTGATATATTTGGTTTTAAAACAGATAATTTAAATATTACTGAAGGAAATTTATTAGATAAAAAATCTTTAGAAGATGTATTAAATAATGATTTTGATTTTATTTTTCATTTAGCTGCTCAACCTTTCATCCCAAAATCTTTTGAAAATCCAAAAGAAACTTATGAAATTAATGGAATGGGCACATTAAACTTATTAGACTCTATTGTTTCTAAAAATTTAAATTCAAAAGTTATATTTGCTAGTTCAAGTGACGAATATGGATTAGTTTTTTCTTCTAAACAACAATATCTTGATGCAAAAAATAAATATGGCAATATATTTCCAGAGCCAGTTTCTTTTCCAGAGTTGCCTGTTTCTGAAAATAATCCTTTAAGACCAATGTCTCCTTATGCTGTTAGTAAAGTTTATGGTGATTTTTTAATGAGAAATTATTATCATGCATATGGATTAGATACTGTTGTTTCAAGGTCTTTTTCTCATGAAGGTCCTGGTAGGGGAGAAATGTTTGTTACATCTGTTATTACCAATCAAATCAATCAGTATAAAAAGGGATTGATTGATAATATAAGTATTGGTAATGTTAATGCTTTTAGGGATTGGAGTCATATTGAAGATATAATTAATGGATATTTATTATTAGCTGAGAAAGGTTTATCTGGGGATGTTTATAATCAAGGATCTATGAGAACAAACTCTATTTTAACATATATTTTGTTGAGTTTAGAATCTTTAGGATATGAAATTTATAAAATAATTTCTATAAATAATAATAAAACTATTTATAATCCAACAGAAGAGGATAATACTAAAATTTTTGGTTTAGATTTTTATAAAACTAAACTTGATAAATTAATGATTAATAAGGAAATTAATTTCAATTTTGATGATAAAGGAGTTATAGTATTTACAAATTTTGGAAAAGTGAAGATAATTTTTGATGCCAGTAAATTTAGAGTAGCTGATGTTCCAATTTTACTTGCAGATAATAGAAAAATCAAAAAATTAGGATTCAAAGTAAATTATAGTATTAAAAATATTATAAATGATCAATTAAATTATCTTTAATTATAGATATAATTTAATTGTAACTTTATTTAATTATAGATATAATTTAATTATAAATGTTGTATTTTAGGGATATTTTTTATATATTAATTATATATACTATATTATGAATAATGATAAGGATCTTAAAAAAATAGACTCTATCAAAAATCCAGATTCTATTGAAAAATTTCATAAAATAATTAGAGAGTATTTATCAAAAGAAAAAGAAAGTTCAGAACCTATTTATAGACATAAACTTTCAAAAATTTTTCATGATTATATAATTCAAACTGATGATGGATCATACACATTAAATTCTCCAGATTTTGATGGTAAAATTGAAACTATGCATAATTCTAATGGAGCTATCACAGAATCATTTGAAAAATTTGTTAAGCCTTTTAAAAATAATTATATACAAAATAATCTTATTAAAAATGAAGACGATTTTTATTATAAAAAGAATATATCTGTCTTAGATATTTGTAGTGGGATAGGTTATAACTCCTCTGCTACTATAGAAGAGTTTTTAAATCATAGTGACGATAATTCATCAATTTCTATAGATATGCTTGAAATTTCTATTGAAACTTTAACTATGGGCCTTTTAATTCCATCTCCAATTAAAAGTCATGATATTATCAAAAAAGCAATTGAATCTAAACTTATTGAAGAAGATTTTGCAAGTTTAGAAATTGAGAAAATTAAAATCCCTGACAATGTTAATATCAAAATCTTTTGTGAGGATGCTCGAGATTCTTTAAAAAAACTTGGTAATAATAAATATGATGTTATTTTTTTAGACCCTTATTCTCCAGCTATGGCTCCTGAATTATGCACTGTTGAATTTTTTGAGGAATTAAAAAGAGTTATTAAAAATAATGGGATTATATCTACATATACTCTTGCTGCAGGGGTTCGTTTCGCTTTTGTTGAAGCTGGATTTTATATTGGGGAGGGACCTATTTTTGGCAGGAAATCTGGCGGAACTATAGCGTCTCTTGATATTAATAATATTACTAAAAATGTTCCACTTCTAGATGAAAGAACAATAGCTCTATCTGATGCAGGTATCCCATTTAGGGATAAAAATTTAGATTTGACTAGTGAAGAAATTTTGAAAAACAGAGCAGAAGAAAGATCTTTAGCTAGACATAACTATAAAATTTCTTCTGCTGTACAAACTCCAATATTTATTGGGGAAGATATTTCAGACGAAAAACTAAAAAGAAGAGTTATTAGAAATTTTAATAAGATTAATATTTCTGATTTAAAATCTAAGGAGTCTTTTTATATTATTGAACCTCAAAAATTCTATAATAATGGTCCTAATGATGAATTTAATTCAAAAGATAGAATTATTGAGATGAATAAGAGACTTTTAGATGTTGTAAATAATAAAAATTTATCTAATTAACATTTATTCATCTAATTAATATTTATTTACTTAATCAATATTTATTCATCTAATTAATATTTATTTACTTAATCAATATTTATTCATCTAATTA
>VSSQ01000019.1_pt7 | contig 37699 bp, 35 predicted proteins | sample 4763081 | NCBI WGS metagenome assembly VSSQ01 (sample SAMN12137344, study PRJNA551015) | bioreactor metagenome | isolation source: SDC9 anaerobic chlorinated ethene degrading culture | place: USA: Knoxville, Tennesee | collected 2015-01-01
AGATTATCATCAATAACAGCATCACCATCATTAGTAACACCATTACCACCATTACCACTAATCTCATTATCAACTATAATAGCAGTACCAGTCTCACCATTAGAAACACCATCTCCACCATTACCAGAAATAAGATTATCATCAATAACAGCATCACCATCATTAGTAACACCATTACCACCATTACTACTAATCTCATTATCAACTATAATAGCAGTACCGTTTTCACCATTAATAATACCATTAACACTATTACCAGTAATTTCGTTTTCAGTTATAATAACATGTCCACTATCAATAAAAATACCATCACCAGTATTGTTATTTATTTTACTACCCGAAATATTAGTATCAATAGTATCATAGATATATATTCCACCACCATAAGTCGCATTATTATTCTCGAAAGTGGAATCTATTATATTAACCACATTTGAAGCACCAAGGTTAATGCCAATAGATATTCCACCGCCATAAATCGCATTATTATTCTCGAAAGTGGAGTCCATTATATTAACATATAAAGTACTATTAACACCAGGAATTATAAGAATTCCACCACCGTGATGTCCTGCAGTATTATTATTAAAAATAGAATCGGTTATATTAACATAACAAGAAACATTGACATAAGTATGTAAAACTATTGCACCACCATGACAATTTGTATCTGTATTTGCAGTATTATTTGTGAAATTACAACCTATTATATTAGCATAGTAAAGTCCAGTCAGTCGGATTGCACCACCATCTTTTAATGCAACATTATCTGTAAAAGTAGAATCATGAATAGTTATGTTTCCTAATGCATAGATTGCTCCACCATAACATGATGCTGTATTATTGTTAAATGTACAGTTTATGAATGTGAGGATTGTGTCATTATACAAACCGTAGATTGCTCCACCATAACCAAGATGAGCCATATTTATATTTCCATTGATGAATGTTATGTTAATAAAAGTCACATTCAAGTTGTTATCTATTGTGTATATTCTTGATAGTCCTTGTGCATCGAGTATGGCTTTGTCTTTTGTTTTTCCTTGAATTGTAATATTTTTATTAATAGTCATGTTTGTGTTGTTGTTGCCTGTGTATACTCCATCATCAAGTTCTATCGTGTCTCCAGGATTTGAGCTACTTAGTGCACCACTTATTCCACCAGTAGTTGTGTTATTAATTGGATTAGTAGCTGCAAAACTAGTTTGCATAGTAGTAGCTAAGAAGAAAATAGCTAAAATAATTAATATTGGAATAAATATTCTTCTATCTAATTTTTTTGAATAATTTAACATTATTCACCTCCAAAAATCAATTTCACAATCTATCAAGTAGAATGTGAAATTTTTATTATATTTAATATTAATAAAATTGCTAATACTGATAGGATATTAGGTTTATTAAAAAGAGTAAGTTCATAAAAACTCTTTTTTGAGTACATAAATAAAAGAATAATTTATAAAAAAATATTTTTTATAAAAAATATCTAAACGAGCATTCATTATAATAATTTATTATATAACCAATATTTTTTCATTTAAATATAATATAAAAAAAATAGGGGGTGCCTATAATACATTAAAAATTATTTTTTTTATGAATTCACTAGTCCATCAATTGTTACAATCACTTATTAAAAATGTTTGGAAAATCACTGGAAATTAAATAAAAAAGCTAAATCACTGGATAATCTGTTTATTGAACAGAATTTTTGATTAGTTTAAAGTTTATAAAATCACTAGCTATTAGATAATTAGTTTATAATATTCATATACAACATTAACAATTTGCAAAAAGAGAATAAAAAAGTAATTATTCTCTATAATATAATAGTGAACAACCACTATATAAAACTATCGAAAAATACCGAACACTCACATGAAGGGATAAAAAATTAATAAAAAACAAACTGAATGCCCCCCCCCCCCCTAGCTAAAATAAAGTATAAATAGTAGCTAAAATCAAAAAATATAAATAAATAAAATTAAATAAGTAAATATAAAAGTTATAATAGCTAAAATTTAAAAAATAAGTAAAATAAAAAGATTAAAAAAATGAAATTTAAAAATAAAATAAAAACACTAAATATTCCTAATCTTAAGATCGAGGGTTCAAATCCCTCCAAGTCCGTTTTTCAATAATTAAAAATTAGAGTTTAAAACCCCCTAATTTTTGAATTATAAATTTAGTTATTTTAGTTAGTTTGTTGTTTTAGTATTGGTGAATATTACTTAATAATCAATATATTAGTAAATAAAAAATACAATCAGCTATTAATTATACAAATATCGCAATAGGAACAATTTGAACCCCTGGTCCTTTAGTAGAAGTTTCAATATCTGGCATTTTAATCGTAGAGTCCATTTCTTTTAAAGCTGTTGTTAATATTTCTATAAACTCATCACTTAGTCCACCTATTGCTGTCTCTTCTAGTAAATCTAATTCTTCATTTTCATCCACTTTTTTTATTACTTTTCCAAAAAGCTTAAATACTCCTGAAGGCAATTCAATACCTGCATTATCTCTGATGAATTCATTAAAAAGATTAACAAAAGCTTTATATTTAGAATTTTTAATTTCAACTATATATTTTTGAGAATCGCCTTTTTCCAAACCTTCATATATTTTTTCAACCATTTTATTTAATGATTTAAGTTCATCTACTTGATTAGGATCATAATTACCATCACCCAAGTTAATTGAACTAATACTTATAATCAAATCAAGTGAATTGTTAACTTGTTTAAAAGATTTAGAAATAGAATTAGGAATAAATTTACCCTGAATTTGGATAAAATCAGACTCTTCTATATTATTCCAAGTAGTATCATCATTTAAATGCTTTATTAATTCCATTTTCTGAAGTTTGTTTATTAATTTATTCATCATAGATCCATATGTATGATATTTTTCCATTTCAGAGTTGATTCCTGAATTTTTTCCTTTTAAATCATTTTTAGAAGCATCAAAACCAAATTTAAAAAATGAACCTAAACTAAACCCAACATTTCCTCCCTTAGAAACTTCACTATTTTCTGACTGCTTATCGTGAGTAGTAATTTTTTCAACATTAGTGAAACCATCATCAATAGAAGCCATTAAGTCTAATAATAAATCTATATCCAAGTAAATTGGAATGTTAAACTCTTTTTTTGAAACCATATTTTTACTCCTAAATTTTATATTTATTATAATAAACTTTTGTTTACATAATATATATTTTATACTAAATAAAAGATTTAATGATAAATTATTTATATTAAATTTAGGAAACTTATAATCAGAGGTTAATCATGATAGATACGAAAGAAGCGATTGAGCAAGCAAAAAAATACTTTAAAGATGTATATGATGGAACAATCTCTCGTTTGAGAGTAGAAGAGATAGAATTAGATGAAGATGAAGATTATTTTACAAATGTCCTCGGTTGGGATGAGCCTAGGGAATTAACTCCTGTGGAATTAATGATAAAAAATAGATTTGCGCCACCTCCTAAAAAACGCTATTATAAAACCTTTTTAGTGGATTCGAATAATGGAAAAGTAAAAAAAATGATAATATGGGAAAGGTATGATGACTGATGAACTAGAATCATTTATAAATAACACAAAACATATAATTTTGGATAGTGAGTTGTTAATTCTAATATTAGCAGGATTATGTGATAAAGGATTTATTAAACAAATAAAATCAACAAAAAAATTTTCTGAAGAAAATTATGAAAAGTTATCATCCATATTGAGTAAATTTAAAATAATAATGACAACTTCCCATATTTTGGCTGAATTTAGTAATTTAAATAGAGATACACATACAAAAAAAGATAACAACTATTATAGAAAAGAATTATTTGAAAAATTTAAAGAATTATTACAAGATGAATATTTACAAGAAGAACTAATAGATATAACTGAATTAACAGAAGATAGAAGTTTTAATAGATTAGGTGTTGCAGATATAGGAATAAAAAAAATCTCAAAAAATAAGGACTATGGTGTCATAACAGCAGATTTAAATCTATATTTAGATTTATTAAATAGTGAAATTAATTGTATCAATTTTTCCCATTTTATGGAATAGTTTTACTTATCATTAAATACTTTCACATTCTACTTAATAATATTATTCATATTAACTTTATCAAGCCATAATTTATAATACATAGGATAAAATTATTAAAAAAATATTTCATCAAACCATAATATTATAAAATTAAAAAAATAGTCTAAAAATACTTAAAATATAATTAAAGCTCACAGAGAATGCTAATCTTAAGGTCAAGGGTTCAAATCCCTCCAAGTCCGTTTACTATTTTTATATCTTAAATACTTCTTTTAAATTCTTTAATTTTCCTAATATTATAATTTTAGCTAGTTATTTTAATAATTAGATAATTAAAATTATATAATAAGAATAATATTAGTTTTACATGCTTATAAAATAGTTTAGAAATATTTTTATTTTCAATTAATAGCTCTTAAATAATTTAAACAGAGTTTTAACTTCTAATTTTGAGTTAGAAAATTAAATATTTTTAAGTTTATAAATTTTAAAATTAATATTAAAAATGTGGTTTTTTAACTATTTTTCTTTTCAATAAATTTATACATTTTTTTTGCAACACTTTTAGCTTCATCAGATAAATCATCCCAACATTCGACATTTCTCATGGCTAAACCTGCGAAATTAACCTTGTCTCTAAAATCATTAGGATTTTTTCCTTTATTGTTATCTCCAATTGAAAATAAATTAGTTTTAGAAGCACATTTATCAAGAAATTTAGCCATTTTTTCATTTCTATATTTATCTTCAACTAATTCTTCTTTACAAAAATCTTTATCAATTTTTTCATAATTTATGTCATCACGCATTTCAAAAATTTTCAAGATTGTTTCTTCTGATAGTGTATTCTCAACTTCCCTACAATTCAGTATATATTTATGTTTTGCATTCTCCAATTTTTTTTCAATATCATCACGATTTCCATCTTCATCAGCTATAAACATTATTTTATCATTTAAACTATCATTCATAATATCTAACTTTGTTTTAATATTTCCTGTTCCACCATAACTATCAAAAATATAATGAATACCTTCTTCATATTTTTTCAGATTTTCATCATTCTCCATGTGAATTTTTAAATATTTTCTATAGTATGGTTTATCTGAAGCCCCTTCTACTAAAATATTACAGTTAGACATTAGAACAGAAGATGGTTTAACACCTATTTCATCCAATATAGAATAATTATCAGAAGAAAATCTCTCAATTAAAAACTTAGGAGTCTCTTCATTACTTAGATTCTCTAATTTTTTTCTAAAAGAAAAAATTGAGATATTATTATTTGTTAATGTTAAATCTAAAAAATGATTAGAGTGAGTAGTAAAAAAAAACTGATATTTATCGAATTCAGGCTGATTAAATGTTTCAATAAGCTTTTTTTGTAATGTGGGATGTAAGTGTTGTTCTGGTTCTTCTATGAAAAATAATATATTTTCATTTTCTTCAACATCATCTAAATGTAAAAATAAAGGGAGTAGAATAATTATTATTTCTTGAACACCTTCACCTAATTCATAAATAGGTTTTTCTTCCTCATTTCCTATTTTTACTGATAATACATCATCACCTAATTTAGGGATTAATGCAACTTTATCATCAAAAAAATTTTCAGATAAACAAATTTCAAACTTTTTAATTAATTCTCTTTGACTTAAATCACCTAATAAATGATTTTGTATTATTTTATAATAGTTCATCCCAGTATATATTGTTAAATCATTATTTTCAGTAGTTTCTTCGCTAATTTCAAAATATTCATCATCTATTGAAGTTTCCTTAAAATAATCATGAATAGTCCTTTTTTTATATGAATCAACCTGATTTTCCTCATCTGGATCATAATATGAGACAAATGGGCGCAACCCTCTCAAAATAGGAATATATATTTTTTTAAAAGAATAATTAAAAATGCCTAAATTATTGCAAATTTCCTTGTCAAAATTTTCCTTAAATGAAGCATTTAACCTACTAGCAAAAATTTCATCTTGAATGTTAAAATCAGAACCTTCTGAATCTGAATTTCCATACAAATCATTTATCGTATCTTTTAATTTTTCAATACAACTAAAATTTTCAATATTCTCAATTAAAAAATCTTGAGTACGAAAATTAATTTCGTCCAAGTCCCACATTATCATTTGATTTTCATCAGGTCCTTCAATTTCATCATCATTATCCGATTCAAAATCTTTTCTTAAACTATCTATTGATTTATTAATATTTTGATATTTATTTAAGATTTCACTATTTTGCGGAATAAATTGCAGTTCAGACCCAAAACTTTTGAAAATATCTCTTAAAAGGCGACTTTTTCCAGAATTATTTTCACCAATGAATATATTAACTTTAGATAAACCTGATAATTTTAGATTATTTTGTGTATTAAAATAATAAGAATCATTTTTAATATTAATATCTTTTATTATAATTTCCATGTTAAAGCTCCTATTAAAATTAATAATATTCAAAAATTTAAGTAAATACTTATTAAACCATTAAAATTTCTTTTTTTTTATTCGTTAATCGATAATTTTTTTGTTTAAATTCAATGAAAAATTATTTATTCATGTTTCCATATATAATTATTTCGACAAAAATCTAGTTCTTTTTCATCCAGAGAATAATATGGAATATCGTCTTTATTAATCATTTTATTTGAAATAAAATGATCTAATGCACGTTTATAATTTTCATGAAGCGATAAAATATTTAAAGGATTATCAAATAATGTTTTAATTATAAGATTATCAGTATCATTAAAATTGTCAATGTTATTTAGTATAAATTGTATAAATTTGTTATTTTTGTTAATAACTATTTTATCTTTAAAAGGAAATAAAATAAGTTTGTTGTCTTGAAATATATTTGAGTCAATTGTAAACATATTATATTTTTCATTATCATGTGGGATATTGGTAAAATTAAGTCCAAATTCTTTTATTAAGAGTATACTAAACAATTCAGGTTCATGATTTAAAAATGATTCTAAGATTTTATTAACCGAATATTGACGAATAATATACACATAATCCTCATTTAATGGCATGTATTTAAATAAATGTTCTAAATATTCATTCAAGTAACTCCTTTTAACAAAACCTTCTAAATCTAAATCTATATAAATAATTTTCTGGTTTATTAAATCTTTCATTTTAACAAAAGAAATACCTTCATTTGAAATGCATGTGAAACTATAGAAATCAAAAAAAAGTTTAGAATATCTTTCATTTAGATTTTTATTATGCTCAAAAATATCATAGTATTTTTCAAAAAAACTATTAATCAATATCAAGTTCCAACAATCATCATGAAATTTGGTTGTATAATTGTTTAAAAAATCATCAATATTGCATGAATTATTAATTTCTAATAAAAGTTCTCTAATTTTATCAAATAATAATAATTCCAATTTATCTAAAAATTTATTATATTTTTTATCACGTACTATATTATTTCTAGCTACATTCAAATTTAATACATTCTTTTTCAAGTTGATATCCAAAGAACATAAATCTCTAATTGGTTTAGGTAATAATTTTATTTTATCATTAACAAGAATTCCTTGATTAGATAAAGTATTTCGTTTGTTCCTACTCTTGAAAACAATATTTTTCATGTTATAATAATCTTCTTCATAAAAAAAGCAAAAATGACCTTCAAAATCATCATTACAAATTTTTATAATAGAATTTTTATTTTTAAATTTAGAAGATTTTCTTTTTAAATACGGTTTTCTTTGCATTGTTTGTATGCAAGGTAAAAAACCTTCATTTTTAATTTCAATTTTTTTATGGTTAGGTATTATTAAATCTATTGAATATTCTAAATGTCTAGCATATTTTCTAATAATTGCTTCTAAATCTATATCTTTTTTAATATCTTCTTTCAAATTAAGAGTAATTTTAGTACCCGTAGATTGCATATCACTATCTCTTACTAAAAAATAATCTGCTTTTTTATCAATTTCTATTTTTAAAGGATTACCTTTATCAACTTTAGTATCTATAACAATATTATCTGATATCATAAAACAAGATAAAAAACCAATACCTAATTCATTTAATGGATCAAAATCTAGTTCGTTATTATAAAATTCTTTAGAGCGATAAAAACTCCTACCTATTTTAGTAAAATATTTTTCAATGATAAATTCATCCATCCCCATTCCATTATCTGAAACAATTAATTTTTCATTGCTTTCAGTCAACTCAAAAGTTATTTTAGGTTTAAATGAATTTTTAGAAATTTGTCTAAATCTACATGCATCTACTGAATTTTTAAGCAATTCTCGAATACACTCATATTCTGACTTGTATAAATGTTTTCCAACTAATAAATCAAAAATAGATTTATTATCTAATGAAAATTTAAAATTATAATCTTTATATCCGATATTTTCAATTTCCATGGAAAATGTTCGAGGCAATTCTTTTATGAATTCACTATAATCATGCATATGAGAGGGTAAATCTTCCAGTTGACCATTAACTTTTTCTTCTAATTTTTTTAAGATTCTATGGATTTTATAATCTTCACATGTTGCATCACATTGTATAAATGAATTATTATGGATTGAAATTACTCCTTCTATTGAAAGATGTTTTTCCCATTCTTCCTTACTTTTTTTATTATTAATATTAAAATTATCATGAAATAATTTGGGTGTTCTTTCAAAAGTAATGTCTAATTCATCTGCAATTCTCAGTAATGAAGCTAATAATGGAATGTTTATTTTATAATTTTTATAAGCTTTACGTGGAGGAAATAAATTAATATCATGTAAATTTTCTTTTCTATGACCTAAACATATTTTACCGATATTTTTTCCTTGATGAGGATCATCCAAACCAATTTTTTCGTAAAAATCTCTAATAAAAATACAAGATCGCTTATGATGATTTTCACGTATTGTATCAGGATTTTCTCCCCATTTATCACCAATATGTTTTAAATTTGCCATTCCTACATCATGAAGATATGCAGAACATAAAAGAAAAAAGATTTCATATTCATTTAGCTCTTTTTTCAAAGTATCTGAAACAATAGTATTTAAACGAGTTATAACAATTTCAGAGTGTTTTATATCATGCGAAGTATATTGAGGAAAGTCAATTATTATTTGTGAAAGTAATATCTCCGCTTTTTTCTTCACTAAGCTTAAATTATTGAACAATTCTTCATTTTTAGATTTTAATATTTCCACTAATTGTAAACTCATAATTTATCTCCAATCGATAAAAAAAATTATATGATTTAAATTTCAACATATTTAATACTTTTTTCCTCTTATCTGTTAATTTGATAAAATTCCTTATAATTATTTATTGATAGTTAGAGTAAATTTATATTTAATTTTTGAAAGTTTTATATATTTAGTTAGATACAACTATTAATTTATTATTATGCAATATATTCTCTTAATCTTTCATAGACATTTTTTTCTTTTGCAATTATTAAACAATCTTTAGAAGTATTATTATCAACTAAATTCCCAATTAAAATTTTTATATTTTTAGTTTTATGATTAAAAAATTCATCAAGTTCAAAAATATTTACATAATAATAACAATACAATGAATGTATATCCATGTTTATTTCTTTTATTTCTCTTACCTTACCTTCCTCAAATAATTTATTATAATTTTTATTCAAGTAATCTATATTTTTAATTATATTTCTACTTTGTTCATATAATAATACAATATAATCCATTATTTCAGGTTCAAATCCTAATTTCATCAAATGATTATATAATCCTTCAGTTAATATCGGTTGAAAAAATAATTTACCATAATGATTGGAATTGATATCATTATATTGATCTTTAACTAAAAAGTTATAATCATAAGAATATCTATTTTTTAAAGAATGTAAAATTGAATTTAATAAATTTTTTCTTTGTTTTATAGAATTTTTTTTCTTTTCAATTTTTTCTTTCTTTATTCCAATATTGTTAAAGTATGATTGTAGGGAAAATACCAATAATGATGCATATAAAATGAATAAAGAACCATAAACTGGCGACAATGAATAAATATATATAATAATTGGTAATACTAATATTCCTACAATAGAAACAATTATAAAAGCTGAAAATAATACATTTTTATCTTTCTTCCAATCTTTTTTTATATATTTCCATAATGGATATCCAATTAAAAAAGAAATGTATATTAAAAGTAATATTAATTTTAATGCATACCATATTTCTGATGACATTTTTTCACATATTAATTAATTATTATCATTAAAAATCGTTTATATATAGAAAAATTAACCCAATTTTATTTTTAGTTAATATAAAAAATAAAAGAATTCTTAATTTACTCATAATATTAAATAAAATTTTTATCAATAAGTTTTAAATTTAAAAAATAATATTTAAAAAAGAAAATAAAATTAAAAACTCAACTAAAATTAACTTCTTTAGAATATATAAGATTAGAAGTACCCAAATCATCATAGACTTTTATAATAGCTTTACTAGGTTTTTGACTATTAAAATAAGTTGCTTTAATAGTATATTTCTGATTAGGTTCAACATTCGCTTCAGTCAATGCATAGCTATCAGCATCAGATATTTTAGAACCAGATTCATCATAAAATTCAACAACCACATTAGCACTCATACTTTTAGTAGAAACAAATTTAGCATTAAGTTCACCAGTATAATAACCATAATCTAATACAATACTATTAGTTATATTATCAATGGTAATTGCTTTTGAAGCTTCTTCTGCATTTGAATCAACACTTGATTGAACAGCAACACCAATACAAATAATGAGTATTAGGCTAATAATCGGCACAAGCCATAGTTTATTCATTGTGAAGCCCCCTTAATCTTTTCTATTTTTGGATCCTCTCTAAATGCTAATAAAGCAGCTATTATAAAGAATATAAAACTTAAGATACCAAAAGCACTTATTCCAATTAATACTCCTATTCCTGCGACTAAATATTGTGCGGCGGCTATTTTGCTTTCTTTATTACTTAAACATATTCCAAGTATTCCCAATATACTTGCAAACATTGCAATCATTGCATTTGTAATCATATCTGTAGCAATTGTACTAAACAATAAAACAAGAAAACCACCTAAAAAACCAAAAACAATTCCTAAGATTCCTAATATATTACTCGATCTCATATTCTATTAATCCCCCATTATTAATACTAACTAATTAAATGATTTGTAAATTATTATTATTTAAGATTATCTATTTAATCTTGAATGTTATAATTTAAATATTAATAATAAAGATAATCAGTTAAAATGATATGAAAAAAAATTAATATATACAAATATTTTGTAAAAATTCAAATAATATAAATAGTAAATAGCACCTATAAAGAAATATAAGTTCTTATATAAATAAATCAACTGAAAAGGTTAATAATATAACAATAAGTCTATTAAAAAAAGAGATTAAAAAATAAATATAAAAAAAGTTAATTAATTAGGAAATATAACACTATTTGCCATTTTAACAGCTAAATCTAGACCATTAGTTGTTCTAACAATAACCGCCATATTACTTTCATTATTAACAACAATAATTGCAACATCATTTTTACTATTATTTAAAACAAAAGCTTTTGCATTAGCATTAAGATTAGAAATATTTACCTGAGACATGTCTTCTTTAATGAATTCATTCTGAAAATCATCCACACTAGAATAAGTAGAATTATTCAGATTAAATGGAATCACCCACACACCATAAGCTCCTCCACTTGAATACATATCAGAATTCGGATTTTTAAAAAATATAGATTCAGAAGGAACACTAACATTAATATCTTCAAATGTTTGATTTTTCATAAACACAGTATTAGAAACAAAAAAATAATCATACATAAAACCAGTAGCTAATAAACATGCTCCCAAACCAACAATTATTAAAATTAAACTTTTATTATCCATAACAACCACAAAAATTCCTTAATATCATTATATTAATAAATAATACTATAAAAAATTTTTTAAATTAAAAAGAGATAAAAGCATCCCAAACTAAAATACCAATTAATAGTAGAATATAAAAATTGAGATCAATAATTAAAATCCTTCAATGAAAATTAAACTAAATTTCATAATTAAATTTCATTTCCATTAATTAAATAATAAAAAAGATAAATTATTTATATTTTTTTATCTCTTTTTCATAGCCAGGATCACCAGGATGTAATTCATAAATCAGACCATCTTCTTCTTTAGTATATATTACTCCATTGATAACTTTTGTATTTCCTTCAGACTGATTTGAATCCTCATTACTTTTCATTATTTTTGCTTTATTATCTACATCAGAAATAGTTTCAGGATAATTCCATGTTTGTTTAAATCCTGATGCTTTTAGCCATGCGTTTAATAATAAGTTTATACCTTCTTTATCCAGTAGTAATGATGGAAATGTTTCATTCTCATTACTAACACTAATTGTATATACTTTATCATTCATAACAAAAACAAAAACATCTCCTAGTTGCATATTTTCATTAATAGCTTTTTCATTATCAGTTATATAATAACCTTTTATTCCAGCTATAGTCATAGGTTCATAGACTGTATATCCATCATCAACAATCCACCCAGAATCTGAATAAAAATCTGTTTCATTATACTTTTCACTTGTATTAGAAAATGTAATTGTATCCCCAGTTTGAAGATACTTAATAAAAAAATCACCATTTTGAGCATGGTAGTCATCTTTTGCATTTTCAAGTATCCCACCAGATTTACTAAATAGACTACTATTTAATTCTACATTATCCACACCTGCAACATCATTAACAACGATTGCTGAATTCATAATACTTATTAAAAATCCAGCTATAGCTATTAATAAAATTATTATAATGATAATCCCTATTTTATTTTTTTTATTCATAAAATCACGATTATAAAAATTAATAAATTATTATGTAATTAATTTTAAAATATTTTCAAAAAATTCATTTGATTATCCTTCAAAAACTCTTTCTTTTTATCTTTTAATTTATGAATTTTCTTTTATAGTCTTTTTTTATTACAAAACTAATAAAATAATAAAAATGAAAATATATTTCCTAAAATTATTTAAAATAAATGAAAGAATTAGGATTTTTTTAATATAAAAAAGATTTATTATAATAGTTTTTAATATAAAAAAAGATATGTGGTTTAAATATAAAACCACTTTTTTATTTAGCCAATTATTTCTTCTACAGTTGTTTCAAAATCTAAATCAGGAGTAGCCATAATAATTATTGATGCTCCGTCTTTTTCAAAACAAAATGAAGTTATACCATCGTCTCCAACAAATTCAAATCCAGAATAACCACCTATAGATGCATCATATGTGATATAACCTGCATCTTCTTCATACATTCTAAATTGTTCATTAGTAAATGGTGCATCAGGGTATACTAATATACTTATTCCAGATAATCCATTATCATACATATTAGTGTATATTGAATCTTCATATTTAGAACTATTTAATGTATATCCATCAGGAATGTAAAAACTTGTTCCTCCAACATCAACTGATTCTCCAGATCCTAAAAATGCTGAAACACTACCTAAACTTGCTATTAACCCTAATGTTACTATTAAAAGTAACAAAATTCTTTTTTTATCCATTATCTTTTCACCCATAATTATTTTTTTATATTGTGTTAAATAAATGAATTTAAATGTATATGTATTTACTCAATATTATTGTTTAAATATTTATTATTAAATGTTTTTCTATTTGTTGCTAATAGTTAGTATTTAATAATATTACTAAATTATAAAAATAAATAATTAAAATAAAAAATTTCAAAATGAGTAAAAAAAGCTTTAAAATAGAAATAAAAAGAAATTCATGAGAAAAAAAGAAATTAAAAATAAGATAAAAAACTAAAAATAAGGATTAAAAACTATAAAGAATACAGAAATAGCTATAAATCAAATTTAAAATCTTTATTAAAATCAATAATTATAGTTTTAAATTATTAATTTAATACTAAATTTATTTTATTCTTTTGTCTTTTTTATTTTTTTAACAATAAATAATCCAACAATCACAGCTATTATTACACTTAAAAAAGCTGAAATACCTCCTCTAGGTAAAAACAAATTTTTAACCATAATAGCTAAAAACAATACAATAAGACCAATTACTATAATTTTTAAAGAATTATTATCCATAAAATAAAATAAATATAAAAACTATCTATATTTAATAAATAAAGAACTATTAAAAATGATTAATATCGGAATAAATATATAAATTACCTTTTTATTTTTTAGATTCATATTAACCTACATTTTTCTTTTTCTATAAACATATATTAAAATGATAATTTGTATTAAAAGTAAACCCAAATTAAGGATATTTCCAGAAAAAAATGCTATTATAAACATGAATATTGAAATTAAATTGGGTAAAAGTTCTATTTTTCTACCAAAACCACTATAACCATTTTTTTCAAAAATTATATTAATACTTAACATACCAATTAATAAACCAATATAAAAAACCTCAAAATTTTTAACTCCAACTAAAGCACATGCCCCAGACATTATTAATAAAATACCTCCTAATTGACTAGTTTCATATGGTAAATTGAAGAAAATTGGTTTATATGTAATTATAAATAAATATAAAAATATTAAAAAACAGATTAAATTGAAATAATAATAATAAAAATTATCAATTCTAAAAACAAAATAAGCTAAAACTATAAAAATCACAGAAATAGCTAAATAAACCCATTTAAAATCCTTCTTAATATCCATAATTATAACCTTAAAATATATATTCAATACTAAATTTATTTAACCTTTTGTCTTTTTTATTTTTTTAACAATAAACAATCCAACAATCACAGCTATTATTATACTTAAAAAAGCTGAAATACCTCCTCTAGGTAAAAACAAATTTTTAACCATAATAGCTAAAAACAATACAATAAGACCAATTACTATAATTTTTAAAGAATTATTATCCATAAATAAACTTCCAATAAATCTTAATTTTCTAAAACTTTTTCGTTAAAAGAATCGTTAAAATTTCTTCTTTTTTTATAAACATGAACTAAAAACAAAATCTGGATGCCTAATAAAACTAATTCAATAAAGTATCCAAAAATATTTTCTATAGAAAACATACTTACTATTAACATTATAAATGAGATCCAAATAGGTATTTCCCATAATTTTTGTTCAAATTTTGTAAAAAAATCAGAACAGAATATTATTTTCATAATATATAAAACTATAAAAGATCCAATCAATGTAATCACTGAATTAGGCAATAACATACATAGTCCTAAAAATAAACCCCACATACCTACTAATCTGTCTTCACTTGATGAATGGAATGTGCCAAATTTAGACTTATAAATAACAACTAAAAAATATAAAAATACCCAATACACCGCTAAATTAAAATAAATATAAAAACTATTTATATTTAATAAATAAAGAGTGAAAATGATTAATATTAGAATAAATATATAAATTATCTTTTTATTTTTTAAATTCATTAATCCACCAATTTGTTTAAATTTTAATTACTTATTCACTTTTATTATATATTATAATAAAGAATGAAATTTGTATCACTAATAAAAACCAATTTAATAAATTTCCTGAAATATAACCTATAAATAGCATTAGTACTGATATATACAATGGAATATTTTTTATTTTTTTGCCAAAACTTTCATATGTTTCTGGGTTAAAAATAATTTTACTAGTAAGCAATCCAATTAAAGAACCCACTAATATTAACCCTAAACTTTTAAGATTAATAAAAAGCCCTATTGTTAAAAATAAAATCCATATTGCATGAAATTTTTGATCATAAAGATTCAATTTAAGAAAATTTGACCTGAATATTGAAATATAAAAATATAAAAATATAAAATAACATATTAGGTTAAAATAGAAGTAAATATCATTTATTCTTAAAAAGAAATAAACAATACCTAATACTAAAATACAAACAAAAATATACATTAAACTTTTATTTTCTTTAATCACATTAGGGACCTACTTTTTTATTTATTTCATGAATAGCTTTTAATTTCTATAAATCTTATTTATAATTTAATTTATTTTCAGCAGATTATTTTATTAAAGTTTTATTTTTTTTATCTTTTTTATAAACATATATTAAAATCAATATTCCAATAAAAATAAAGAGTATATTAGAAATATCACCATAAAAACCTGTAATTAAAATCATTATCAAAGATAAATACATAGGAATATTTTGAATCTTCCTGCCAAAACTTTTATAAGATTCTGAATTAAAAATAATTTTATAAGTATATAATATAATAAAAAAGCCTATAAAATACAATAATATTTGTGGATAAATAATAGCCGAAACTGCAGAAAATAATATCCACGCTCCAAATAACTTTGTACTTATTAATTCTATTTTTTTGAAATTATTTCTAAAAATTTTAATAAATAAAAATAAAAAAATCAAAAATAAACACAAATTAAAAAATAAAATATAATTATTTATTTTAAACAAAAATCTTATTGCAATTATTATTAAAATTGAAACAAAAAGATATAAAATATTAAATTTTTTAATACTCATGTTAACCCCTAAAAATTATTCCATTCCAAAATACATCCGAAGCTATATTCTCTAAAACATTATTCCCAAATTTTGATGATATTGAAGTCAAACTATCTCCAATTACATTTTTGAGTATTAAATCTGAAGATTCATACATAACTCCTTTAGAAGCAGTTTTTATACCAAATTTAACACCAACTGAACTTAATTTACCAATACCTCCAAAACCAGGAATAAGGCTCAATCCAATAGAATTTCCAGCCATTGCCCAATTTTTAGATGTTGTAACTTCATCAAAGCATCCATTAGCATATATACAATTAAAACACCTATTCCTATAGCAGAAGCCGCAACTATTATTCCTACAGGTCCAGTTGCCACCATTAATGCTATCATAGCTATAGTTATTAAACTAGATCCCATTAAATCTTCTGCAAATCTTGCGAAACCTTCATCAGTTCCTAGATTTTTAGTAAACCCATTAAACCATTTATCAAATCCATTTACAGTACTACTATCCATATTAAAGACATCTTCTAGGTTTTGTTGAGTAGTTCCATTATTAACTAATTCATTACCCCTGTTTATAAAGGCATCTGATGAATCGTTGTGGTAGCAGGGTTTTCCTGTAATATTTGAAGAAGTAATTATATCTCTTACAATACTTGTTTCAATATCAATTAAAAGAATTCTGTTATCATTATTTTCAGATTTTAATATAAGGTAAACATCAGAATATATCATTTATAATCTATTACAATAAAACATTTTATCATTATTTTATCCTTTTGTCTTTTTTATTTTTTTAACAATAAATAATCCAACAATCACAGCTATTATTACACTTAAAAAAGCTGAAATACCTCCTCTAGGTAAAAACAAATTTTTAACCATAATAGCTAAAAACAATACAATAAGACCAATTACTATAATTTTTAAAGAATTATTATCCATAAACAAACCTCCCATAATTTAATTTTCTAAAATTTCTTCACTTAAATAATCATGAAAAATTCTTCTTTTTTATAAAAATGGACTAAAAACAAAGTTTGAATGCCCCATAAATTATCCAAAAATATTTATAAAAAAAATAATTTAAATAGCTTAATTTTATACCCTTAATTTATAATTTATTAATTTATCTGATTAATCCATAATTATCTTTTTTATTAAAAATATAAAATAACATCAAAAATGCTAAGATAAAAATTATTAATACTCATATTAAATAAAGAAAAATCATACCAAATTTTAATGTTGTAAAACCTACAATAAAAAATATATTTTTAATAATACTAAACAAGTGTTTTTAAATTAAATAGTAATACTTTAAAATCATTGATATTAAAAAGTATTACTTGAAACCTTAAAAAACAGATTATAGTAATACAATAAAGATTATTTTCATGAAACAAGGATAAATATGCTTAAAAGACATATATAAGACTTTATAACAAAGCCAAAAATAAAAGTATAAATACAAAAAATGATAAAGATAACAAATTAAATAAAAATAATAATAAAACTAAAAATAAGATAAAAAAGAATTTTGAATGAAAAATAATAATTATTTTTTAACTTTGAAATAAATTGTATACTTCCAAAATCCTTTATATTTTCCAGGAGCTAAAACTTTACTCTTACTGAAATAATAAGTACTTCTATAAGTTTTCCCACTAGGATAACCAATTGAACTTACAATAACTTTATTTATTCTAACTCCTTTTTTAGCAGCTATTTTAGTTTTATGAGCATAAACAGGAGCTTTTTGAATCCTATTATTCATAGGATTTCTACCAGAAACCGCACCATTTTTATAAGTTTTTCCTTTATTTATTCCTATATATTTAGAATAAAAATAATCAATTTCATAATCATCAATAGTTACTTTTTTATTTACTATCTTAGCATTTACAGCTGAAACATTACCTAATGTAAATCCTGCAATAGCTGTAAATAATACTAATAATAATATTACTCTTTTTTTATCCATTTTCAACCCCTCTAAAAAATTATCTTTTAATTTTGATTCCACATTTTCTGCAAAAATTATCATTAGGAGATAAAGAATTTCCACATTTTACACAAAAATTAGGACCATCATTAATAACAGGCCCATCATGAATTAAATTTTTTGATTTCAAATTCAGATCTTGCACATTATTTTTAGATATTGATGCAAAACCTGGAATTTTATTAGAAATTTTTGGATTAGGGATTTTTGGTAAAGCAGAAGCAAAACTTGGATCTTTTTGAGGATTATTTTCTGATAAAACTGGAAAATCATTAGAAATCTCTTGATTAGAAAGTTCTATAACTAATTTATTCATTTGATCAATTCTTTTATTATCCGAAGGATGGGTTGAAAAAAAATCATATTTATTTGAATTATTCTGACTCATTCTCTGCCAAAAATTAGGTATTTCACTAATATCATATCCTGCCCATTTAACTATCATCATTCCTAATTTATCTGCTTCCATTTCATGACTTCTACCCCATGGTTTCATTAAAAAATATTCAGATCCAATATCAGCTACATTTGTAGCATTTACTACAACAGACCCAACATCACCAAAACCTAACAAACCAAGCCCAATACCACCTAATCTTGCAGCAGTAGTTGCAGTATTTTTAGCAGTTTGTGCACTTACTTGAGATCTAGAATGATCAAGTAATGCATGTGCAATTTCATGACCTAAAATAAATGCTAATGATTCCTCATTATTAGCAATTGATAAAATTCCAGAATATATTAAAATTTTCCCTCCAGGAATAGCAAATGCATTTACGGTATTATCTGAAACTAAATGAAATTCCCAATCATAATAATTATTTGTATAATCCGATCGGTTAATTTCTGATAAATGGTTTTCAACTGCATTAATCAAATTTAAAGAAACTTTTGATACTAGTTTACCCTCTTCATCTTCATCTAACAATTCATGTTGATTAATAATTTTATAATATTCATTATGACAATTATTTAAAAACTTATCATCATCTAAAATATCAAAATGTTTTTTTCCTGTAAAAGGATTGATGCTACTTCTATCATTTTTTTTAATAAAAAAGCCCCCAAATATTTTTTTAAGTGTTGTTTATACAATATTTATCTTTTGATGTTTAAAATTCAATTAAAAAACCGTTTAAAAATATTATTATTATTATTATTATTATTAATATTATTTAATTGTTTATTATTATATATTTTTCTATGTTAGTATAATAAAAAATATATAATAATACACAAAAACATGAAAATCATGGCGAAATTAATTTAATTAAATAATAATGTTTGTAATAAACATGATATAATATTTTAAAAGAGAAATCTTAGAATTTAAGAAAAATAATCCATATTAAAAGAAAATTAGATAAAAAATAATATTCTAAGATAAAAAATAATATTATAAGATTAAAAAATAAAAAAAATAGGATAAAATACTTCATAAATTAAGATAAAATCAAATTTAAGAAATAAAAGAAAATAAATATAAAAACTAGGATAAAGGTTAAAATTGCCATATTATAACAATAATTATCTAAAAATATAAAAATTAGAATGCTAATTAAAAATCAATGCAAAAATATAAATAAAAACAAAAAGTAATATTATAACATATTATCCTACATTTTTAATAAAAAAATGTAGTTTATAATACATTGAAGGAAGGGTCCAAAAGTCATATTCTCCCCCAAGAGAAAAAAAACTTTAAAACTCTTTCTTCAAATATTTTTTTAAATGAAAATATGTATAATAAAAGGAAAAAAAAGATTAATTCATGAAACATCGATTTAAAATCCATATTAAAAATCTGCTATTATTATTTATAGTAGTTTTAATATTTTATTATTTCATTCATACTTATTTTGATTTAGAATCCAATATAAAATTATCTATATTGCTCTATGTAGGATTAATCAATGTTTATCTATTATTAGGTATTTCATTCAATAATTCATTTAAAAAATTAGAAAAAATTGGAAGCATATTATTTTTATTTTTTATATTAATTTTCATAATACCCATATATTATGAAACATTAAACTTTATTCTAACTTTAATAATAATCTTAATCCCAACAATAACATATATACTAATCTCAAAACAAAAAATAGAAAAAATAGATTAATAAATTAAAAAGAAAATAAAAAATAGATTAAAAAATAAAAAATAGAAAAAATAGATTAATAAATTAAAAAGAAAATAAAAAAATAGATTAAAAAATTAAAAATTAAAAATGAAAAATGGAATTTCCTTTTTAATTGAAAAATGTTTTTTTTTTTGATTTGTTTTATACACTAATATATCTTAAAGTTGTTTTTGACTTTAATAAATTACCTAATTTATCACTTACAATGTTTTTAGGGATAATTAAGTAGTATTTGGTCTTTTTAGTTACTTTTGGTATTTTCATGTATAAGTAATTGTTTTTAACTGCGAATTTAACTGAAACTTTTTTGCCCTTACTGGTTTTAACAAGGATCTTTTTAAGATTTTTAGAGCTTATTTTGACATTTTCTGAAAATTTGATTTTTAATATTTGTTTTTTAGCTTTAACCTTTTTATAAGACTTAGTATTTTTATCTAAGACTTTTGGACTTGTTTTATCAATAGTATATTTCATTGAATTAACTTTAGATTTAATACCTACAATATCTTTATAGTAATAACTTAAAGTACTACTAGATTTTATAGTAATTGGACCATTGTATTTCTTATATACACCACTGCCAATTTTGTAGTAAATTGTAGTTCCAGAAACACTTGGAATAGTTACTTTAATGTCAGATTTATATGTTCCAGATTTAACACTAGCTTGAGTAGAAATTGCACTTTTTTGAACAGTATACTTATTAGTATAAATATTTGAAGGGTTTTTAGCTAAATCATATCCAATATATTTAATAATAGCTGAAGAATTTAAAATAATTGGGCCATTATATATATTACTATTATTAGTAGGGTTACTACCATCAAGTGTGTAATAAATAGTTCCATTTTCACTTATATTTAGTAATAGTTGAACATTATTAAAATAGGTTCCATTTTGTTTATTTATTGAAACTTTAGGAGATTCAGTATCAGGAATTTCAGAAACTATTAAATCAACTATCACATCAGAGGTAATATAATCATCTCCAGAATATTTAGCTGTTAAATTTAGTTTTCCTAATTTTGTTAATAAGTAGCTAATACTGGCTATTCCATTTTGAGTAGTATTGATTTTTCCGATTAAAATATTATCAATGTAAAATTCAATTTCTTTATTAGCTAATAAATTACCATTATAATCTTTTAAAGTCACATTTATAATAATTGTGTCTCCAATAATTCCAGAAATGTTTTCTAATGTTATATTTCCAGCTTTTGGAAGTGCAGTATATTCTAAATTATCTACTTCATATCCACTAAATATCAAGGAATATAAATTATTTATTTCACTTATTGGAAGATTTATTTCCCCAGTGAGATTATTTATTTCTATATTTTGGTTTCCTACTTTAATATTTCCAATAAAATTATTTAAAGAATTAATATCAACAGGACCATTTTCATCTGAAATAGTAAAATTATATTTAATTTTTAAAATATCATCAATATATAATCCCTGATTAGATAATAATTCTAAATTTATAGAGTTTATATAATAATTAACAATAACAAAATCTTCACGACCTAACATCATCCCATCAATATCATCAATTGATAAATTATTTTCACCCCAATAATTATAATCAAGGTTCATATAGCTATTACTAGAATAATATTTATAGATAGTTTTAGTAGTTTCATTGTTAGTATTATTTAAAAAAATAGAATATAATACTGTTAGATTACCATCTTTTTGATAAATTCCACTTCCTTGTGTTGCACTATTGTTTATTATATTACAATTAACTAAAGTAGCAATTATGTCTTTTTGAGCTATAAAGATAGCTCCTCCATAAATACCTCTGTTATTTTTAAAAGTACTATTTGTAATATTAAATTTGGATTTACCTCCAATAGAAACTGTTCCTCCACCATATGATGCAGAATTAACAATATTTCCATTAAAAATACAGTTATTTATGAAAATTATACATTGATTATCAGTCCAAGAATAAATTCCTGAACCATCTTTTGAAGTATTGTTTGTAAAATTACAATTATTAATATTGACTATTATTGGAGATTTAGTTATTGATATTGCACCACCACTAGCTGCAGCATTACCCAAATTTGAATCAAATAGAGTATTATTTATTGAAACATTACCTCCTTGAATATAAACTCCAGTTGAACTACCCCATGAAGAAGATCCAATGAAACTACAATTATCAATGATGAGATTTCCAACAAAATCAGTATATCCATTAACAACTCCATGAGTAGGTTTTGAGTTTAAAAATGTGATATTTGTTAGGTAAGAAGTAGAATTTCCTCTTAACCAAACATCACTACCATACCCTCCACTATATGTATTACCATCAGTGTTAATAAAAATAGAATTAGTTAAATTCATCTGCCCACTATTACGGATAAGGCCATAACGAACTTTATTATCTCTAAATACAGAATTATTAATAGATAAAATTCCGTAATTAGCTATTGCTACTCCCATATAGCCATCACAATTTTTAAATATACAATTTTCAATGATAGTTGTACTTACATCTGTTGTATAAATGCCACCTTGTAATGAAGTTGAATACGGGCTAACTCCATTAGAAAATGTACAATTTTCTAAATATAAATATCCCCCATTATTATAAATGAAATTACCATTGTCTGAAGTTAGTTTTCCACCAGTTAAAATAAGATTGTATAGATATAAACTTGAATTATTATTTAAATAAAACAACCTATTTGCATCTAAACCATCTATAACCGAACCGTTTCCACTTCCCCTTATTTTAACATTTTTATTTGCTTGTATCTGGATGTTTTGAGCATCGTATGTTCCATTTTCTTTTAGTTCTAACACACCAGTATCAGTATTGTTTAAAGCATTATTAATTCCATCATCTAAACTTTCATTATCCCCTATATTATAAGCATATGTAGAATTAATCAATGCTAAAAACAGGACAAAAAAAATTGTTAAGAAAAATAATGAAGATAAATTTTTTTTAAAATTATTCTTAAAATTACTAATATTATTAGTATTACTAATATTACTAATATTATTTATATTATTAATATTGTTAATATTGTTTTCCAAATATGCCATTTGTTCACCTGTTAATTTTATCGATAAGAATTAAAATACATATCGTAATATATATAATATCTTAATAGTGATATTTTTAAATACAAATAAACAATATGATAAAAAAAATAATATTAAATAAAATATATCCATGAATATTTAAATATATTAAAAAATATCTATTAGGAATCTTAATATAAATAGACATAATATTTTAATAATTTTAATTTTATTGATTCTTATATATATAACTAATGGCAATAGAACGACCGATAAGAATATATATTCATAACATTAAAATAGTATATGTAAATTAATTTAGTATTATATCAATCCTCAGAATACTATATACTAATTTACAAAACAATGAAACATGTGAAAAAATGAATAAAAAAAATAATATAATATTTACAATAATAATTATTTTTCTGATTCTCTTTTCAATAAATCTAATATCTGCAAAAACAATCAATATTGAAGATAGTTCCAATTATGGTTCTATTAGCAATTCATATGATAATTCGACAAATATTTCTAATAATAGCCCTAACTCTGCTATTAATGAAAACATTCAAAGAATAATTGATAATTCTAATGATGGAGATACAATAAATTTTAAAGGAGATAAATATAATAATTTGACCCTAATAATAAATAAGAAATTAAATATCATAAGTACTGTTAACACTAAAATTGAAAACTCTAATCCTAATAATTCATTAAATACAATCTTTTTAATAAATTCATCAGCTATAGGGACAAATATAACAGGTTTTAATTTTGAAAATATTTATGGGAATATTATTACTATTAATAATTACAAAACTACCACAAAAAGTGTAAAAATCTTCAATAATTTATTTAATTCATGTGAAGAATCATCTATTTATCTGATTAATAGTATTAATATTAATATTTATGAAAATGAATTTAAAAACTCATTTAATGGAGTGTATCTTAAAGATTGTGAGAATATTCTTATAAAAAATAATACTTTTCAAAATAATCAAAATTCAGGGATATATTTAAACAATAATATTGAAAATGTATCTATTAATTGGAATGTTTTTAATAATAATCTTTATGGACTAATCATAAATTCAGAGAATAATGATAATCTGAACATTAATCAAAATACTATAGTTTATAGTATTATAAATGGCATACTATTTGAAGAAAATTTTAAAACAAATGATAATTTTTATCAAGTAAATATTTCTTTAAATGCAATATTTGGTAGTGGAGATAGAAATATTTATGCAGGCCCATGTGATTGCCCAAATATACTTTTAGGAGCAAATTGGATGGGCAGCAATGATTTATCAATGGCAGCTTTGTGTCCTTTAACTGAAGTAACTTTACTTCAAGCTAAACTCACAAAAGATAGTTTTGGCAAATTTTCAGTTTCTATATACTTAGGAAGAAAAAAAATAACTGATATACCACCTATAGAAGTTAAATTTCGACTTAATGGAAACGACTTAGTTTCAACCCAATTAATAAATGGTACAGCATATGTTGACTATAGTGAAAAACTAATTAATCTATTAGAACAAGATAACACAATAACAGCAAGAGTAACACTAGATACATATACAATAAATATTTTAACAAAAGATCTCAAAGAAGAATATGAAAATTTTATTAATGAGGGGAACGGCCAAGGAAATGGCGAAGAGTCTGGACAGAGTAATGGAACTGGAAATGGGACAGGAAATGGTAATGGAACAGGTTCTGGAATAGGAAATGAAACTGGTAACAGTACTGGTGGTGGGACCGAAAATGGAACCGGATCTGGTGATGGTGTTCAGCCAGAATCAGGTGATGGAACAGATACAGGTTCTGAATCTGAAAATGTTCAAAATAATGATAATAAAATAAATCAAGAAAATTCTAATAAAGAATATAGCAATACTCCAAAAGAATCAAGCAAACCAATTACCGCAAAAGCTGGAATGACTCCTGGAGAAAATTCTAAAAACATAGAATCCGCAAATTCAAAAAGTGGAGGTGGATCTTCAGGAGGAGACTCAGATAATAAAGCAAGCGAAATCTCAATAGTTCAAGATACTCCAAAAACAAACGATATATATTATTTACCAATAGTAGCAATATTTTTTTTAATACTCATAGGTTCATTAATATATAACAAAAAAACAAAATTCCGATAAAGAAGAAAAATATAATTATGTAAATATTTATTTTTATTTTTTTATTTATTTTTAGCTAGTTTTAGCTAGTTTTAATTTAGTTTTGCCTATTTTTACCTATTTTTTATTTATTTTTTAAATAATATCATATTTTAAATAGGTTTAATAATATTTATTAAACCAAATTGAAAGTTTTATTTTAATAATTATTTTTATAATTATTCAATTCAGATTATTTATTATATATTAACTATTTCCATATTATCTATATGTGAAAAAGGAATATTAGAAGTTTAAAAATTAATAAAATTTATTTATAACAATTATACTAAAGCAAGGTATATTTAACATTAAAAATAAAAATAATAATAGATTTTAATGTTGTGATATAATGGAAAATTATGATGAAAAAGTTTATAAAAAAGCTAAAAAAAGAGTAGAAGATTTAAAAGGATTTTATATCCATTTAATTACATATATTATAATAAACTTCTTTTTATTTATGATAAACTTAATTTTCACCCCAGGAATATGGTGGTTTCTATTCCCACTTATATTATGGGGAATAGGTTTAGTATTCCATTTCTTAGGGATTTTCGTATTTGAAAATAAAGTACTTGGAAAAGAATGGGAAGAAAAAAAGATAAAAAAATACCTTGAAGAAGAAAATAAAAAATAATTATCTAAATAAATTATAAAATTTAAAAATTAAAATTTATTCTAGAATAAACTAAATATTATTTTGGAATAAATTAAATATTATATTGGAATAGATTAAATTTTATTATGGAATATTTAAATTTCTTGTTTTAAATTCAGAATTTAAATAAATATTTCAGAATTTCTTCTTTCTGAGAAATTTTCTTCTAAAAATTTAGCAAGCCCTAAAATAGTTTCATCTGTATTAAATTTCGCATTTTCAGGACATATCTTTATACATTCACAACAAATAATACATTTATTGGGATCTGTTTCTAATGGATCATCAGTATTTATTGCATTTGTAGGACATTTTTCTACACAATCCATACAAGATGTGCAATTATCATTAGTAGACGGTGCAACTAATGGTAACACTCCTCTTTCTTTATAAGGATAATTTCCTTTGACTTTAATACTTTCAGATGAATCTTCATCAATTAAATCTACTTTTGAAGCGATTAATTTTCCAAAAGCTATTGCTTCATCTAAATCAGCTTCATCAGGCCTATTTGTAGCTACTTTACTTGTAAAAGAATGTTCTCCAATAAATGCACCAGCTGCAATTACATTAAAATTATTTTCATCCAATATATTTCTCATTTCAAGTAATGCATCATCATAATCCCTATTTCCATAAACAGCTACAACAACAGCTTTTGTAGCATTCCCTTTTAAATTATAAACATATTCCTCCACTATTTTAGGAATTCTTCCAGAATAAACAGGCAATCCTAAAATAAAAATATCTTCTTTTGAAAATTCTGGGATTTCATCAATATCATTAATTTTAGTAAAATTTACATTTTTTAGAGATGTTTTAAGTTCCATAGCTACTTTTTGTGCTATTTTTGTAGTTATTTTTTCAGTAGTCCCTGTTGGGCTAAAATAAAAAGCTTTTACTTCCATATTATCATTCCATTTAATAAACTTTCATATAATTCAATTTAATAAACTTTCTTATTATATATAATAAAATTTCTTATAATGTATTATGATAAATTTCATTATTGTTAAAAAGAATGATTATTATTATTATAATAATAACAACAAATTACTATAATAGCATTCCCATATGATAATATTATAATATTATAAATTTTATTAGTATATTAACTAAATATGATTTATAAATAATATTAATTAATATTTAAGAAATGATTAATAATTAAAAAATAATTAATAATTAAATAATTTATAACTCAACTATTAAAGCTGAAGTTCTATCAATTAAAATATCTCCAATATTCATAATAGCTAATTCTTCATCAGAAATATTATAAATATCTTTAAGTATTGGTGTTTTTGGTTTTAAAACATTATCATCCCTAATAAATATTTCAGATAGCCCTTCAATAAAATAATCAGGACAATTAATTAAAACAATAGCTATGTCCATTTCTTTTTCTTTTAATCCTAAAACATTCAAAGCTTTTGATATTTGTCTTTGAGCAGATGTTCTCAAGACTACTTCAATTCCTAAATCATTAGCTAAATTTGTACCCCTTTTAAAAGATAAAATAGCATGAATAACTCCATGTAAAAGATGTTTCTTTCCAGCTATTGCATTTGCATCCATCAATTGGATTATACAATTATTACAACAATTATCCTTAATTGAATCAACCTTTTTTAAGATAGTTGAAATATCATCTATTTTTCCTTTAAATCCAACTATCTCAATACTTTCTTCAATCCCTAGATTTTTAAAAAGGTCTAAATCATCTATATTTTCCAAGATAACACCATTATTATAAAAGATTAGATTAAAAAATGAATTTTGTTCATTTTTAATACTTATTATTTTACATCTTCTAAAAGTCGGTTTACACCACTTAAATATGCTTCAACACTAGCATTAATAATATCTGGTTGTGTACTTCTTGCAGAAATTATCTTATCTCCAAGTCTTAATTTAACAATAACATCAATTAAAGCATCAGTTCCACCAGTGATTGCATCTACATGATATTCTTCAAGTTCAACATCTGCAAAGTCAGATATTCCCTTTTTAACAGCAACGATAGCTGCATCAACAGGACCAATACCAACTCCTGCCTCTAAAATATCTTTATCATCTATTTTAAGTTTTATAGATGCAGTAGGAATGACTTTATTTCCAGAAACAATAGTAACTTCTTCAAGTTTAACTTTTTGTTCTCTTTTTAATTCTAGAACATTATAAGCTATAGCTTGTAAATCAACATCAGTAACACACTTACCCATATCGCCTAATGATTTGACCTTTTCAAATATTTCTTTAAATTGTTCATCAGTAGCTTTAATTCCAAGTTCATCGAGATTATTTTTTAGTCCTTTAGTTCCAATATGTTTACCCATAATAAATTTTCGCTTATGACCAACAAGTTCTGGAACTATAGGCTCATAAGTAGCAGCATTCTTAATTACACCATCAGCATGAATTCCAGATTCATGTGCAAATGCATTTTCACCTACAATAGCTTTATTAGGTTGTAAATAAACACCAGTAAGTCGTGATACAAGCTTTGATGTTGAGTATAACTCCTGAATATTTATATCTGTTTGATAAATTGAAGAGCCATTATCTTCAATAGTATAATTTTGACCTTTACCATATAAAGTTTTTAATGAAACAATAATCTCTTCAAGAGAAGCATTACCTGCTCTTTCCCCTATTCCATTTACAGTACAGTGAAATTCACTAGCTCCAGCACGAATTGCTCCAAGAGTGTTAGCTACAGCCAACCCAAAATCATTATGACAATGTACACTTAAAGGTGCTTTTATAGTACTTAATTCACTATAGAATTCATAAGATTTTTCAGGAGTAAGCATTCCAACAGTATCACAAGCACAAATTCTTTGTACTCCAACATCAACCCCACTATTAAAGATTTCCTTTAAATAATCCATATCACTTCTTGTTGCATCTTCTGCAGATAACTCGACTATTAAACCATGATCAAGAGCATATTCAGAAGCTTCAATCGCTTGTGATAAAACTTCTTCCTTAGATTTTTTAAGTTTATGTTGTATATGTAGATTAGAAGTAGGAACAACAAGGTGTACACTATCCACATCACATTCTAAAGCAGCATCAACATCTATTTTAACAGCACGTGCAAAACTTGCTATCTCAGCATTAAGACCTTCACTTGTTATATTCCTAATAGCTTCCCTTTCACCGTGAGAAGTAATAGCTGAACCTGCTTCAATAATATTAACCCCAATTTCATCAAGTTTTGTAGCTATTCTTAATTTTTCACTGGCAGTGAGCGATATTCCAGGAGTTTGTTCTCCATCCCGAAGTGTAGTATCTAATACTTTTATTTTCATCTTATCTCCTAAATCATGAGTGTTTTGATAATAATATCATTAAAAAGAGATATCATTATTTATTATAAACAAAATATGTTACTTAAAGTTAATATATTTATTTATTAATAAAAAATAAAAATAAAAAATAAAAAATAAAAAACAAAAATAAAAATAGAATATTATATTTAACTGAAAAACTTAGAATTTAATAATAAATGATGAAATAATAATCCATCATTTATTTATTTCACTAGTTTTGTTGCCTTAATAACATTTTTCTTCCCAGATATTAATATTTCATGTTTTTTCTTTTTAGATATAGTATTGTAGGTGATTTTATTAATTTTTCCAACTATCTTAATTGCATAAGATTTATTCTTAAATAATTTGTTTTTTGTAATTGTATTCTTATTTCCTTTTACTTCAATTCCATATCTTTTATTATTATCTGCAATATTTTTTGAAATCAAATTTGAATTCCCATTTATATAAATCCCAGTAAACTTAGAATAAATCTCATTGGACTTTAAATTGTTTTTACTTCCACTTAGATAAATACCATAGCTTTTAGAAATAACTTTGTTTTTCAAAAAATTGTTATATGATCCAGTAGCTTTTATTCCATATTTACCTTTTGAATTAATTGAATTGGAAGATAATGAATTATAGTTTCTTTTAATATAAATACCATTAGAATTAGTGTTAATTTTATTTTTACTAATTATATTTTTGATTCCATCAATATAAATCCCCATTTTATTGTTTTTTAAAGTGTTGGAAATTGCAGAGTTAGAATCATAATAAATCAAAATTCCATAGTTCCCTATGTCATTAATATTGTTATTTGTAATAACATTTTCATATCCTACCAACAAAACTCCCCTATAAGATTTTATTATAATATTACTTTTAATATTATTCTTATTTCCTTCAAAGTCTATTCCAACATATTTATTATTGGTTAATGTGTTTTTTGAAATATCATTATAATTTCCAGAACCTAAAATCCCATAATCTTGATTATTTCTAATATTATTATTAATAATTTTAGAATTAATAGAATTAAAAATATTTATCCCATTTTTATTATTAGATTCAATATTATTATTTTCTATATTGCTTTTTTTAGAATGATCTAAAGAAACACCAATTACATTGTTTATCACTTTATTATTCTTTATGTTAACATCTTCACAAGAATCAACACTTATACCATTATTATTCTTTGAAATATTATTACTTAAAATATCTACATTTGAAGAGTCCTGTATAGAAATACCATCTTCAGCATTACTCTCTACAATATTATTATTAATATAAGCTTTAGAAAAGTTTTCAAGATTAATTCCATTGCCTTTATTCTTTTTAACAATATTATCTTTTATATTAGCACCATTAGAACTTTTATAAGAATTAAGGCTAATACCATTACCTCCATTCTCCTCGACTAAATTATTTAAAGCATCCAAACTGGAATTATTAACTGAAATACCATCTCCATTATTTTTTCTGATTTTATTATTTTTTAAATTAACCGAATCAGATGAAACAACCAAAATTGAATCCCCAGAGTTACTTTCCAAAATATTATTATCAACAATAACATTTTTGGAAGAATTAACATTGACCCCTGAAAATTCGTTATTATTAATAGTATTATTAGCTATGGAAACATTAGTTGCACTCTTAATATCAACTCCATGATTATTATTTGAAATATTATTATTAAAAATCCCAATATTATTTACATTATATGTAGAAATACCCTGATTATAACCAATAATTGTAAAACCAGTGATATTGACATTATTTGATAAAACATTAAAAGCAGTTCCCCACGGCCCACCATTATAAGAACCATTAAGAATAACACCCTCATCACAGGTGAAGCTAACTGCTTTATTAATAGTTAATATAATATTATTATAAACACCACTAATATCGCTTGTAAAATGCAAATTAGTAATATCATTAGTATTATCCAACAAATCTTGAATCATTACAAAATCCCAAGTCTCATTAACAGAATAACTAGCTGCATTAACAGAAGATATAGAAACTAAAGCAAGCAAAGAAAAAAACATAGCTAAAAACAAAATCTTGCTAAAATATTCCTTAAATAGTTTGTTATATTTAAATTGCATAAATTATCATCTCCAAATTACAAATTATAAAAGATTTTTAAACCTTTATTTCAAAAATGTCATTTTAAGCCATTACTTCTAAAAAAAATGTTTAAGTCATTACTTCTAAAAAATTTTTTAATCCATTAGTCTTAAAAGTCATTTTACATAATAACAATTTGAAAGCAAACATTCACTAAGTTTATTTTATATAAATATTATTTAAATAAGTAAGAAAATGATAAAATAATATAATATAAAATAAAAAAATAGCTCTTTTTATACAATAAGCTACAATATATTCTAATTTAGATAAAATATAATTTATTTTATTAAATTTTAAGAATATTGACAGGAATAAAAATCTTATATACTATGATAATATTTAGAATAACTATAATATAAATATATATCCTTTGAAAAATTTAAAAATATAAAGAATAAAAATAGAAAAATTGGAAAAATATAAAAAATATAAAAGTTGAAAAATATAAAAAATATAAAAGTTGAAAAATATAAAAAATATAAAAGTTGAAAAATGCAAAAAATAATATAAAATAGAAATATTGATTTTTACTTAATTTTACATATAACAGAAATAATTCTTGTTAAACTTTTATGCATTTTAATTTCATGTCTTTCTAGTAATTTAAAGTCAAATTCATCCAATATAGGATCTATATCAAGATAATGAGGATGAGCAATACAAAGATATGCATTTTCTTTCATATTATAATCAATCGACTCTAAAAATTGATGAAATATCTTACCCCTCTTTTCACCACCAGTTGAAGTTGAAATACCATAAGGAGGATCAGTAACAACTGCATCAACTTTTTCGTATAACTTTAATTCTCTTACATCAATATGATGAGCTTCAAAATCAGTCTCATTAATATCACAGTAATCAAGATCCCTACAATAATTAAGATTAATTAATGTTCCATTCTTCATTTTCCAATTGATATCAGAACCAATAAGTTTAGCCCCAACCATAGCTCCCTCAATAAGAATACCACCAGTGCCACAAAATGGATCTAAAAGAAGTTGATTTTCTTTTATATGTGATAAATTAACCATACAACGAGCTAATTTAGGACTCATTGATCCTGGATAAAAGAAAGGACGCTTATGGGGTTTTAAATTTTGAAAATGTTTTTTGTTTAGTTTAAATCTTTCAAGCCCTGTAAAAACTTCTTTTTTTGTAGCTACAACCCTAATAAATGAGTTTGGATCCTTTAAATTTACTTTAAATTTGTTTTCTTCATTAGAATTAGAATTATCAGAATTTAAAACTAAATGACCTAATCTTCGTTCGATAGCGGTTGTATCAATATCAACTTTTTCAAATCGTTTAATTCTAACAACAAAATCTTTTTCAATATATCTCTCCCAATTAACATTTTGAAAAACATTTTCAAGGTTATTTAATTCTGTCCTAAATATCAACTCATGAATTTCATGAGTGTAAGCTAATCTTCTAACTAATATTTTATAATTTTTATAAAAATCGTCTTCATCTAGTGATTTTAATAAAATTAAACCTTGAGTAATAACTTCAAGTTCACAATCAATATTTTCAGTAGATAAAACAGCTTTTAACTCAGCCAAAGGAAGAGTTTCATGTTCTTGGGATTGTATAATAAGTAATTCCATTAATAAAACCAACTTGAATAAAAATAAAAAATCAAATTATATATTAAATCTTTTTAAATAAAATAAGCACTGGTATTTTAAATTATAATTTAATATATCAAATCATATAATACAATATTTCTAAATTATAAATTATATAAATTAAATCATAACACTAATCAAAATTGAAAATTTATTTAGTTTTTTAAATTGATTTCTTAATCAATAAACTAAATAAAATAATTTAAACTGAACCTGAAATTACCATAAGCATTGGGAATATAATAAAAATGTAAATTACCCACAATAATATTCCAAAAAATAATACAATCCTCTCTGAACCACTAAATGTTCTTCTTACAGGAAGATTAGGCTGTTTAAATCTCCAAAGTTCATTAATAACTTCTTGAACATTTATGAAAACCCAAAAGCTAAAAATGCTAATTGGACCTAGAAATATCATTATTAATGTATTTAATGATGGAGAATATGACTCAATTCCTTCTTTTTCAATATTATTATTTATTTTTGATAATAAATCATAGAAAACAAAAATATTAAGTATTGGAATTAATAATAAGATAGTTCTTAATCCCGGGCTATTATCATGGCCAAGATCATCTCTTAAATAACAGCTATTTTTATAAAACCAATAAAAGCCATAAAGCCCCATTGTTAAAAATAACAATAAAAATAATCTTCTTATGGGAATAGCGTTTGAATATTCAATATTCTTCTTATTATCTGATGAATCATTTTTAGTATTTTTTAAAGATTTAGTATCTATAACTTCTTTTTTAATAGGGTTTTCAAGTTCCATATTATTATTATTCAATCTTTCTTGTGAAACATAATTGTTTGGAATATGATTTCTTGAAACAGAATTATCTCCTAACCATTCTCCACAATGTTCACACCTTGTAACCCCTGCAGAAACTTTTTCACCACAATACATACAATAATTAAAATCTTTATCTTCCATGATACCACTAAAGTCCATCCATAAAACTATAAATTGTCCCCATATCATAAAAATATAAATTATCTTCACAAATAATGTATAATATTGATATGATTAATAATATAGTCAATAATATAATAATATAATATAATTTTAATATAATATAATAATATAATTTTAATATAATTAATAATAAAATATATAATAAGATTTAAATTAATAACCATTTAATATTTAAGCAAATTCAATTGTGCTTGGTGGTTTATCACTTATAGATAATGAAACATGAGTAACTTCCGAAACTTCAGAAGTAATTCTTTTAGATATAGTTCTAACAACATCCCATGGCAATTCTGGAACATAAGCAGTCATAGCATCTACAGATGCAATCATTCTCAAAACAACCAAATAACCAAAATCTCTTTGATCTCCTTTTACACCAGTTACTTTAGTATCTGTTAAAACTGCAAAATATTGCCATAAATCTTTATCAATACCATTTTTGATTATTTCTTCACGAACAATACTATCTGCTTTTCTACAGATTTCTAATTTTTCTTCTGAAAGTTCTCCTACAACCCTAACAGCAAGACCTGGTCCTGGGAAAGGTTGCCTATAAACAAGTTCATCAGGAAGACCTAATTCCAAACCAATTTCCCTAACTTCATCTTTATATAAATCACGAACAGGTTCAACAACTTCTAAAACCATACCTCCAGGTAAAGCAAGATTGTGGTGAGATTTTATTTTACCTTCACTTTCAATCCAATCTGGGGCTATTGTACCTTGAACAAGGAATTTAGCTTCTATTTTTTCTGCTTCTCTTTCAAAAACATCTATAAAAATTTTTCCAATAATTTTTCTCTTTTCTTCAGGATCTTCTACTCCAGAAAGCGCCTCTAAAAATTCATTACTTGCATCAACATAAACAAAATTTAGCCTATCTTCAAAAATATTACAGACTTCTTCAACTTCTCCTTCCCGAAGAAGGCCATGATCAACAAAAACTGCAACTAAATTATCCCCAATAGCTTCTTTAACTAAAACAGAACATACTGAGCTATCGACCCCGCCAGATAAGGCAATTATTGTTTTTTCACCATTAATTTCATTTTTGATACTTTCAATGGATTCTTTTATAAATTCCGATGGGTTAAACATGTGATGACACCTATTAAATAAAATTATAATATTAAAAAATATAATAAGTAAAATTTATTATAAAACAATTAAACAATTTGAATTCATATATAATAACCCATTAGTGTCTAAAAGTTTATTAAAACAATTATAATACGAAAATTTTTAAAACAATATGCAATAAAAATTAGTTATATACTTTCTTAAATAAATAAAATTTAAAAAATGTTAATTTTATTAGAAATTTATATTTCTATTAAAATATAACCTATTTTATTAAAAAGATTTATATTAACCAATAACATATTCTTATATATGATAACACTTGGAAATATATTAATTATTTTAGTATGTCTTTTTTTAGCATATATTGCATATAAAGTCCTAAGATGGTTAGCTCCAGTAATAATTGTTATTTTAATAGCATATTTAATTTATATATTTTTATTTTAAAATTATGATTTTCCTAATTCAAATAAAAATTAAAAACTATTTAGGTAGAAATCTTAATTTTAAATATTATTTTATTAATAATAACAATTATAATGAGCAAAATATAATTAATTTATAGATTTGATTTAATAATTAAAATTTTATTATAAATTTTGATTAAAATTTTAATTTTAAACAGTTATTTCTTCTAAAAATTTCTAATTATTATCTTTATTGAAAATTATTCTTCATCCTCAGATGGCTCAAAATTCTCAATAACCTTTTTTATAAGGACTTCAAGACTATCATCTCTGCCAAGCTCTGAAGCTTCAATCATATCTTCATATTTAATAAATTTTTCTATCTTGACAGCTTTTTCACCAATTCCAGAAATCCTAAAATTTTCTTCAGAATCTCCTATTGTAACAGATAAACCTTCTCTTTTAATTTCTTGTTTATAATCCACTGCTTTGTTTTTTAATTCTTCAAAATTATCAATCATCATTATACCTCAAATCTTATTCATTTATCATTTTTTTTTATCTAATTATGAGTTAATAATTAAATATTTTTATTTATCATCATAGTGCAAATATAATAATAATAGTTTTTTTGTTTATATAATTATTATTTATGTTATAATTACTTATAAAAGTTATATTAAGTTATTTATAAATAATTTTTTATATTTTATTTTCACAAATTTTTAGGAAATTTTTAAAAATAAATTCTCCTTCAGGAGTGTGATGAACCTCAGGATGGAACTGGATTCCATAAATATCCTTTTCAATGTGTTTCATAGCTTCAATATCACATATAGAAGATTTAGCTAATATTTTGAAATCTTTAGGTAATGTTTTAACTTCATCTTTATGAGATGTCCAAACTTTCATAGGAGAAGAAATTCCTTCAAAAAGATTATCTTCATCTATAATATCAATTTCAATTTGAGCATAACTTTCTGTTGAAGAACTTGAAACATCGCCACCAAATGATTTAGCTATAAGCTGATGACCCAAACATATACCCAAAATAGGGACATTAATATCATCAAAATTATCTATATATTCCGAACTATTTCCTGATTCTTCAATAGAAGGACCTCCACCAAAAATCAATCCCATTGGTTTTTTTTCTTTAATTTCTTCTATTGAAAGTTCATTTGAAACTAATTCATAAGGAATATTGAGATATTTTAAACTTCTCCCAATTCTATGATTATATTGACCTTTATTATTAATAATTAGAATTTTCATATTTTTACTCTTTATTATTTAATCTTTTTATTATTAATTTATAATTATTATTCAGACAAGTAAAATTATATAATATCCAAAATATATTTTGTAATTAGCATTCAAACAATTATAACAAAATAAATATCCAAAATATATTCATTATTAAATAAAAGATTAACATTAAT